>WOR8_10000126_pt1 | contig 74435 bp, 65 predicted proteins | sample DeeMarSeWOR38_10_FD_19890 | JGI IMG/M metagenome (IMG submission 19890)
CAAAACCTCAGATCAGGTTCAAGGGCAAGGCGCAGGCCGATCGAGAAAGCGCAGCATACATGGGGTATGTGAGCATTTATCGGAGGCCTGCAACTCAGCCATTGAGCCTCAGATGGGATTTTGAAACCACTTCTAAATTCGGTACTGCCGCACTTATCCATTTTCGTGTTTATCAAATTGGACACATTATAATTGAATCATTACCATGACGACCGAACTTGCCAAGAGCCTAAATAGATCTCTTTCAATTGGAAATCGATCTATAGCGAAAAGATTGGTCCTTGCCCCCCTGGCTTTTGTGGGTAACATTGCATTTCGTCAGTTGGTTGAAAAATTTGGTGGCTATGGTTTGCTGTTTACTGAGATGTGTAGCGCAAAAAGAATACCGAACGAAAGCAGGAATACATCATCGTATTTCAGGTGGCGGAATCCGGAGCTTGGCTTTCTGGTATGCCAGATTTTTGGATCTGAGCCCACCATAATGGCATGCGCAGCTCGGCGGATTGAGCAGGAAGGTTTTTTCGGCATCGACATTAACTTCGGGTGTTCCGATGTTTCAATCTGCCGCCAAAACTGCGGTGCGGCTATTCTAAACACACCTGATCTGGCGGCCCGGATTGTTGCCGAGGTTCGAAAAAATGTTTCTATTCCGCTTTTTGTCAAATTTCGCACCGGATGGAAGGATGAGCCTCGGGCTGCCGTTAATCTGGCAAGAAGATTCGAAGATGCGGGTGCAGATGCGTTGACATTTCACCCGAGGGTCGCTCCGGATCGGCGATCCCGGCCGCCCAGGTGGGAGTATATCGGAATGGTAAAGCAGACGGTTTCCATACCGGTTTTTGGCAATGGCAATGTTTTTGATCAGAAGGACTGCTGGAACATGTTGCAAACCACAGGTTGCGACGGTGTCGCTATTGGACGGATGGCGATCGCAAGACCCTGGCTGTTTGCCGAGTGGTCTGATGGACTTCAGGTTGATTCGGGAATTTTTTTTGAGACGGCCAGCAGTCTGGTAAAGCTGATGCTGGAACATTTTGATCCTGCCAGAGCCTTAAGGCGCTTTAAAAGATTTGCGTTCTATTTTTCGGCTAATTTTAAATTCGGGCATACCCTTTTTACCCGGATTCAAAATGCTCATGATATGCAGGAGGTTGAAACGATCCTTTTCAGATTCTTTGAAACCCCCGCCGATACCGTATCAAGACCCAATTTGAATTTTTTCAGTTGACCGGTACGGCCAGGCTTAAATATTTATCATCTTCGGCAAACATCAGCTTTTTATTGACCATCATTTTTAAGAATTTCAGAACCTTATCATCAGGTACACCTGGGAATTTGGCAAGAACGGTTTTAAGAGAGCGGTGCTTTTGACAAAATAAGTAAATTAACCTGGAAACCCCCACAAGGCGATGGGTGGCAGGTTCGGTTTGAAAGCGCCTCTGACGAATGATGATAAAATCTCGGCCGTCCTGAAAGCTTAAGATCGGCAGATGTCCCGGCCCATTATGAATTTCCATATATTGTTTTTGCCATTCGGAGATCTTCTTTTTTACCGGTTTCCAAATATTTTTCTGGTATGTCAGATCGCCGCGGTAAGCCTGGATCATAAACGGCAATGTTCGACAAATCGTTTCGGGAAAAAGTTTGGACCAATTTGGATGATTGAATACCGCTGTAATGCCGAATTTTTTTGGATCCTGCCATACCGGACTTCCCATCCCGAGCCAAAAATTGACCGCTTTCAGCGGGTAAAACGGCATGGCAAACTCAATGACTCTGAGGGTCTCGGTCACATCCCGCATATCACTTCCCGGAAATTGCAGGATCAGGTTTGAAATGTTTTCAATCCCCAGTGCTTCACAATTTTTCATAATTTCTAGATTTTGAATCGCGCTGGTGCCCTTGCGCAGTTTTTTCAGAAGACGACTGCCAAGCGCCTCTATTCCAATCTGCACCTTTTGCATCCCGCAATCGCGCATAACTTTTAATTCCATCCATGGCGTGGTTGCCCGTACTTCCCCGAAAAGACGCAGATCTTTATTTAGCTGGCCGATTTGCTTAAATATTTCAACAGCGCCCTTGCGGGGAAGAACATTATCGGTGATGGCCACCGAAAGCGTTTGATATCGGCCGGTCAGTTTATCGATCTCTGAAGCGACCTGGGACGGGGGCTTATGGCGGTAACCGTGCCACTGGAGGTTCAGGTTGCAAAAAGCACATCCGCTAAGCTTGCCGGATCCGACAGTCCGTTTCCACCAGCATCCTCGTGAAATTTCAACGGGCAGGGTAGGGAAGAAGGTCTTCCGGGCATTAAACGTTTTGAGCATATGAAAATACGCATCGTAATCCGGAGCCGGCAGATCGTTTAATGTCTTCATTTGGTGGGAAGCCGTTCGGCCGATGTTTTCCGCATCCGTCAGCCGGGTGGCAACGCCATTAATTTTGGCTAAATCCAAATCATGCGCGGCGGTTCGAAGGTGTTCAATTATCTTATATAATGGAATTTCACCTTCACCGTTGACCACAACATCGATTTCCGGGAAGCTCTTCAGAAGGCCATCGGCCGCTTGCCCCGAAGTTGAAGCTCCGCCGACGACGATAATCAGGCCGGGGAATTTTTTCTTCAGGCACTTGATCAGATAGAGCGCCGAAGTCAACTGGCAAAATGAAATGCTAAAACCCAGCAGCCCGAAGGACCCCCAATTTTGGCGGTTTAAAAAAGTATCTGTCGTCTTCTTTACCCGGGTTGTTAACTCGCTGAATCTTACCGACTGTAAGATCGAATTTCCGGCGGATTCTTTCCGAAAAAGATCGGCAGCCTTTTCGATCAGCTGCGGATACAGCAATGCGGCATAGACGCTTTCTGCCAGCCAGGTCCGCTCGGAAATTTCGTGATAAACTCTGTAGCCGATGGTTCGCGCCAATGAGAGATAAAAGTGAAAAACGTCAATTTGAAGATCTGATATGCGGGTTTGCAAAAAAGCCTTCAATGTTCCCAGCTGGATGGAGGGTCGGCTGTAAAGAGGCCATGGGGTGGATATTAATGCGATTTTATCAAGGGGTCGGTTCGATTTATGCTTCATTTCAATATCATGTTGAAAGTATTTAGTTTTTAACAACACTGGCTTTATTCCGGTTACATGGAAGAATGGAATATTGGCGTAATGGCGTAAGGGTCCATCACGAATAACTTTGCTGCTTGGATTAAGGATGCCATTCCATGTCTGTGCCAAATCTATGAATGACGACCTGAATGACCGTGCGCCTGCCCTTGATGTCTCGCGCCCATTGTTGTAAGGACTCAGTGGCGGCTTGAGCTAAAAGATTGAGACCTGCTTTGCGATTTATTTACATTGGTTTTTGGCATGAATCATGATATTTTTCAATGCGATGCAATACATACCCAATAAAGCGCTAAAGCTTCACTGCGTGCCCAGAATTCCATCATTCCATTTTTCCCATTGTGAGCGAAGCGAACTAAGGTCGTTATGAGCAAAAAACCGGATCTGAAAATAACGCTTGGCACAATCGAGCTTCAAAACCCGGTGATGACCGCATCCGGTACATTTGGATATGCACGCGAATTTGAAGAGCTTGTCGATCTAAATCGTCTCGGGGCGATTATCGTAAAAGGGCTGTCTCTGGAACCGACTAAAGGGAATCCGCCACCGCGCATTGTTGAAACCCCCTGCGGCATGTTAAATGCCATTGGTCTTGAAAATGTCGGCATTGAGGTCTTTGTGAAAGAAAAGCTTCCGTTCTTACAAACCCTTTTCCCGCCGATTTTTGTAAATATTTATGGCACGTCGATCGCGGAATATGCCGAACTGGCAGCCAGGGTAGATGAACTCGAAGCCATTTCGGGTGTGGAGGTCAATATTTCATGCCCGAATGTAAAAGCCGGAGGAATTGCATTTGGCGCCGACCCGAATTCTGCCTTTAATGTCGTTAAGGCGGTCCGAAAAAAAACAAAAAAGCACCTCATCGTAAAACTGTCACCGAACGTGACCGATATCACCATTATCGCGCGGTCTGCGGAGGAAGCCGGAGCCGATACGCTCTCACTGATCAACACCATTACCGGTATGGCCGTCGACATCGAAACCCGTCGCCCGAAGATTGCCAACATCACCGGTGGGCTATCGGGTCCCGCCATCAAGCCCGTTGCTCTGCGAATGGTGTGGCAGGTGGCACAGGCCGTAAAAATCCCGGTTATCGGAATCGGGGGCATCATGACGGCGATTGATGCACTGGAGTTTTTTATCGCCGGTGCAACTGCGGTTCAAATCGGCACTGCCAATTTCGTCAACCCCCATGCGACCATAGATATCATCGACGGTATTGAAAAGTTTCTGGCCCAAAAAAATATCGGCCGGGTAGCCGATATTATCGGCACCCTGGAGACCGAACCAGCTCATTCTGGAGCCGTTGCGTGATGCGGATGTTACGATTTTAGATTTTGGAATTTAGATTTTGGATTGATCAAAGTGTGAAGTCTATTATTTTAATCTACATCCTGTGACTCGTAACCTAAATCAATCCAAAATCCGCAATATAAAATCCAAATTGCCAGTTCTACAACACAGCCGCCTCTTTAACCGGATGCGACTTCAAATATTCCAGGCGGTTGAGCCCGTTCACATAGGCTTTGGCACTGGCAGTGATGATGTCGGGGTCAGCGCCCTTACCCAGTGCAAGCAGCCCGTTTTCTCTCAGACGAACAGTTACTTCCCCCTGGGCATCCGTGCCGCCGGTCAATGCACTGACTGAAAACCGCAACAATTCCGATCCCGTTCCGGTAAGATCGGCGATGGTATTAAAGGCCGCATCGATCGGCCCGTTCCCATAGCCGGCACCCTGTGCCGGTCGTCCGTTGATGTCCAGCCTAACGCTGGCCATCGGCAGTACGGTCGTACCTGCGGTCACATGCAGATATTGAAGCTTAAAAATATCGGCGGTGCGCAGGATGCCCTCGGTGACGATAACTTCCAGGTCTTCATCGACAACATGCTTTTTTTTGTCTGCCAGTTCCTTGAATCGGGTAAAGACAAGATTAATTTCTTCATCCGACAAATCGTATCCCATCTCTTTTAGACGTGAGCGTAACGCATGTCTGCCGGAATGTTTTCCGAGTACGAGCTTGTTGGTGCTGAGTCCGATGGTTTCCGGCTTCATGATCTCATACGTCATGGGATTTTTAAGCACCCCGTCTTGATGAATGCCCGCCTCGTGGGCGAACGCATTGGCGCCGACCACGGCTTTATTCGGCTGCACGATGATACCGGTAATCATGCTGACAAGGCGGCTTGTCGGATGGATGTATTCTGTATTTATGGAAGTCGTCAGTCCTAAAGAATTGTGGCGCGTAGCCAAGGCCATCACGACTTCTTCAAGAGAGGTGTTGCCGGCCCGCTCCCCGATGCCGTTGATGGTCACCTCGGCCTGCCTGGCACCGGCATTAATCGCTGAAAGTGTATTTGCGGTTGCCAGTCCTAAATCATTGTGGCAGTGCACGCTTAAGACGGCTTTGTCAATATTCGGTGTGTGTGTCTTAACGTAGCTTACAAGATCGGAAAATTCATCCGGGATGGCATAGCCGACCGTATCCGGTAAGTTAACCGTGGTTGCCCCGGCTTCAATGACAGCTTCAAAGACGCTGCAAACAAAATCCCGGTCGCTCCGCGAGCCGTCCTCTGCTGAGAATTCGACGTTATCGGTCAACGATTTGGAATATTTTACGGCCTCCACCGCGGCCGTTACCACTTCCTCCCGGCTCATTTTTAGCTTGTATTCCAGATGGATGTCGGAGGTTGCAATAAAGGTGTGGATTCTCGGTTTGGCGGCGTGGCGGATGGCCTCCCAGGCGCGGTCGATATCGTCTTTGGAGGTGCGAGCTAAAGCCGCCACTTCCGTCTTTTTCAGTTTAGCGGCAATTCCCGAAACAGCTTCCAAATCACCATCAGATGCAGCCGGAAAGCCGGCTTCCAGAATATCGACCCCCAGTTTTTCCAATTGGGTGGCCAGGCGCAATTTTTCGGCCGTATTCATACTGGCGCCCGGGCTCTGTTCACCGTCCCTTAAGGTCGTATCAAATATAAGTACGTGATCAGTCATTTTAATTAAACTCCCCTGTCGTTCGTTAAATGGTTGAATGGTTAAGCGGTTAAATAGCGGCGATTTCAGATTTACGCCGAGCCATTTGATTATTTAAACGCTGGTGGATTCGGTCTTTCCGCCGGGAGCATTCGCCGCAGGCACCGAATCATCGGTTGACCTGCGGCGTTTTTTCCTTCCGTCCTTTTCAAAAGATGTCTCTCCTTATTTGTTCTTTGCCTTCTTTAATTAATTTGTAATCTTCCACTTCTATTCAGGCCGAATCAGCGATTCGTAATTTTTCTTCATTTTCAAGTTTGAATTGAAAACTGTCTGCCAGAGCCTGCCAGCTGGCCTCGATGATGTCCTCGGAAACACCCATGGTGCTCCAGATCTGGTTTTGATCTCTTGATTCTATTAAAACCCGGACTTTGGCCGCAGTTCCTCGAGACCCATCGATTACCCGCACCTTGAAATCGACGAGGCGCATGGTGTCCAGATCCGGATAAAATTTATCCAGGGCTTTTCTCAGGGCATTGTCCAGGGCACTTACCGGACCGTAGCCTTCGCCGGCCGTAATCTCATTCTTACCCCCGACGCAAATTTTAATGGTTGCATGGGCGCTGCAGGGCTGATCTTTGTCTTTTTCGATGGTCACCCTGAAGGATTCGAGTTCAAAATGAGGCCGAAATTGATCGGTAAGCTTTTCTAAAAGGATCTTAAATGAGCCGTCTGCCGTATCGAACTGGTACCCATCCTGCTCCAGCTGCTTGACCTCCGAAGCAATCTTACGGCTGTCAAAACCATTTTTTCCGAGTTCAATCCCGAGTTCTTTTGCTTTATATTCCACATTGCTTTTGCCTGAAAGATCGGAGACCAGAACGCGACGTTTGTTCCCGACCTGTTCAGGATCCATGTGTTCATAGGCCCGCGGTGTTTTCATGATGGCGCTTACATGGATGCCGCCCTTATGCGCAAAGGCGCTTTTGCCGACAAAGGGTCTTGAATTTAAGGGAACCAGGTTGGCCGTTTCACTGATATAGCTCGATAGATTTCTAAGTTTTTTAAGATTATTTTCCGAAATGCATTCATGGCCCATTTTCAGACAGAGGATCGGGATGATTGACGTCAGATCGGCATTGCCGCATCTTTCACCATATCCATTCATGGTTCCATGGACCATTACCGAACCTGCTTGGACCGCTGTTATCGAATTCGCCACGGCCACACCGCAGTCATTATGGGTGTGAATCCCGAGCTTGACGGCATCGTTTTGAGACGGGTTGGCGCGGTTGACCATCATTTCAGTTTTAACTTCATTGATGATCGAATCTAATTCCAATGGGAGCGTTCCCCCATTGGTATCGCATAAAACAATAAAATCGGCACCCGCGCTTATCGCGGCGGCAAGGGTTTCCAATGCATAGTCCCGGTTGTTTTTATAGCCATCGAAAAAATGTTCGGCATCGTAGATAACCTCGCGGTCGCGTTGCTTTAAAAAGGCCACACTTTCGCTTATCATGCCAAGATTATCTTCAAGCGTATTATTCATAACTTTCTCAACATGAAGGTCCCAGCTTTTACCGAAAATCGTTACGGTGGGTGTCTGGGCTTCAAGTAGGGCCTGGAGATTGTCATCCTCGTCGGGGCGGGCGCCGGGTTTACGAGTCGAGCCGAAAGCAGTTAATCGGGCATTTTTAAATTCCACTCGCTTGGCGAGCTCAAAAAATGCCAGATCTCTTGGATTCGAACCGGGCCAGCCACCTTCGATATAATGTATGCCGATATCATCCAGGCGCATCGCTATATTTAGCTTTTCTTCCGCAGAAAAGGTGACGTTCTCACCCTGGGTTCCGTCTCTTAGGGTCGTATCGTATAGAAAGATGGGGTCCATTGTGGTTCTCCAAATTATTAAGGCTCAAGGCATAAGGCATCAGGCTCAAGGCGAAGGAACTATATCTTGTTAATATCCAAACCCGCTAATTTTGTTCTTCTGCCTTGTGCCTGCGCCTTGCACCCTGGACCCAATTTATTTGCGCCTGTTTTCCGGTCTGAGTGAGCGGACCATTGCACCGGTTTGCCACATTTCAGATTCGTTTATAACCTTCAGTTCTTTTTCAAGCTTTTGACGATAATCCGGCGCACTGTTGGCCTCCAGAACCCGTTTGGTTTCCTCTCCGGAAATTACTTTATCATATAGCTCATCAAAAACCGGCGCTACGGCGTCCCGGAACCGGGGCGCCCAGTCCAGGGCTCCGCGTTGTGCTGTTGTCGAGCAGCTGGCAAACATCCAATCCATACCGTTTTCAGCCACCAGCCGGATAAGGCTTTGGGTCAATTCTTCTACAGTCTCATTAAATGCTTCACTCGGACTATGCCCTTTTTTGCGCAAAAGACTGTACTGCGCTTCCATAACACCTGCCAGGCATCCCATCAAAACGCCGCGTTCGCCGGTTAAATCGCTGTGAACTTCATTGGCGAAGGTGGTGGGAAAAAGATAGCCGGAACCGATGGCAATTCCAAGCGCCAGCGTTTTTTCGCGAGCCTTACCGGTGTAATCCTGATAGATGGCGAAGCTCGAATTGATACCGCTTCCATCCAGGAAATTACTTCTAACGGTGCGCCCGGAGCCCTTGGGAGCGACCAGAATCACATCGATATTTTTCGGCGGAATGATAGCCGTTTGATCGTGATACACAATTGAAAACCCGTGTGAGAAGTAAAGTGTATCCGCCTCCGCCAGACATTCCTTTATCTGCGGCCATACGGCCATCTGGCCTGCATCTGAGAGGAGATACTGGATTATGGTCGCTTTCTGCGCGGCTTCAACCAGTGGAAAAAGCGTTTTGCCCGGAACAAAACCATCGGCAACCGCCCGGTCCCAGGATCCGCTGTTTTCACGTTGACCAACGATAACATTGATTCCGTTATCTCTCATGTTTAATGCCTGGCCCGGGCCTTGAACGCCATAACCCAGTACCGCGACGAGTTCATCTTTGAGGATCTCGCGCGCTTTTTGCAGAGGAAACTCTTCGTCCGTGATCACTTCTTCCATTACGCCCCCGAAGTTGAACTGTGCCATAATGATCCTCCTTGCTGTTTGTTTTTGGTTGTTTGGCTATATTGCGCCTGGAAGCCGATCCCAGCGGTTGAGCCGGGTTGTGGGAGCGGCTTCCAGCCGCGATGGGAAAATAGCCATTCAGGGTTTGAAAACTACTTGGGTTCTCGGTATAGAGCCAGGGTCCCGCTTCGAGCAATCTTCTTTATCCCCATGGGGCGGAGAAGATTTATCAGTGCAGTTAATTTCCCTTCATCTCCGGTTACCTCGATGATATAATGCTCTAAGCCGACGTCGATTACTTTACACCGAAAGATGTCGACAATTCTCAGTATTTCCGCACGATGTTCCGGTTTGGCCTGCACACAGATGAGTGCCATCTCTCTTTTAACGGCCTTCGGTCCCGTCATATCGCGTAGCTTTATTACATTAATTAACTTTCGGAGTTGCTTTTCGATTTGTTCGATTAACGGCGGATTGGCTTTGGTGACGATCGTGATTCTGGAAACCCGAGGGTCCATGGTCGGCGCCGTGCATAAGCTTTCAATGTTAAAACCTTTGCCGCTGAATAATCCGGACACTCTTGAAAGAACCCCCGGTTGGTTGTCAACCAGCATCGTCATGGTGTGTTTTTCGTCTTTCATAATTAAATTCCTTCTAAGTCAATAGCATTTCCGTAATAGGCGCACCGGCGGGCACCATGGGATAGACACTTTCTTCCCGGTCTACCTTAAAATCCATGATGACGGGTTGAGCGATAGAGAGCCCCTCTTTTATTACTTCTTCTACCTCTTGTGGCTTTGTTGCCCTTAAACCTACCGCGCCAAATGCCTCGGCGAGCTTTACGAAATCGGGCGCACAATCTATGTCCGTGCAGACATAACGTTTGTCGTAAAACAATTCCTGCCACTGGCGGACCATTCCCAGATAGGCGTTGTTCAAAATTGCCACCTTAACCGGCAGGCAGCATTGGACCGCCGTGGCCATTTCCTGAATGTTCATTTGAATGCTTCCGTCCCCGGCAATATCGATTACCAGCTTATCGGGGCAGGCTATCTGAGCGCCGATGGCTGCCGGCAGACCAAATCCCATCGTGCCGAGACCACCCGATGTAATAAAATGGTTCGGTCGATCAAACTGATAATATTGCGCCGCCCACATCTGGTTCTGGCCCACTTCGGTCGTGATAATGGCCTCACCTTTTGTTAATTCGTACAGTTTTTCGACGACAAACTGGGGTTTGATGGTGTCCTCCTGCTTATAGGCCAGTGGTTTGGTGCTTTTCCATTCCTCGATTTGAGCGAACCATTTTTTTCGTTTGCCGGCAATGTCCCCCAGGCCGGCTTGATCGATGAGTTCGTTCAAAAGACTCAGGCTGGTTTTGCAATCTCCCACAATCGGGATGGTCACCGGTATATTTTTGCGGATCGAGGTCGGATCAATATCGATGTGAACGATTTTTGCCTGGGAAGCAAATACATCTGTTTTTCCGGTAACGCGGTCATCGAATCGGACACCGATAGAAACAATAAGATCGCAGGCGCCGGTGCTCATATTTGCCCGATAGGTACCATGCATGCCGATCATTCCAAGCGACAGAGGGTCCGTGCCCGGAAATGCGCCTAAACCCATCAGAGAGGTGGTGACCGGGATCTGGGTTTTGCGTGCGAATTCGGTCAGTTCGGCGGCAGCCCCGGAAAGAATGATGCCGCCTCCGGCAAAAATTACCGGCCGCTCTGATTCCTTGATCAGGTCAACTGCTTTTCGCAATTGCTTCATGTTCGGGTTATAGGTCGGGTTGTATGATTTTAACCGGACCTCTTTTATAGGGGTATAGTCAAAGATTTCTTTGGTGACATCTTTGGGGACATCGATGAGCACCGGTCCCGGACGACCGGAGCGGGCCAGGTAAAAAGCTTCTTTGATTATCCGTGCAAATGATTCGGTGGATTGCACGAGGTAATTATGCTTGGTGCAGGGGCGGGTGATGCCGACGATGTCAACTTCCTGGAAGGCGTCATTACCGATCAGCTGGGTGGGCACCTGACCGGTAAAAACAACCAGAGGTATGGAGTCCATATAGGCCGTCGCAATACCGGTAACCGTGTTGGTTGCCCCCGGGCCCGAGGTCACCAGGCAAACCCCTGTTTTTCCGCTGGCGCGGGCATAACCGTCGGCTGCGTGCACGGCTCCCTGTTCATGTCGGACCAGAACGCGTCGGATATCGGTTTTGGCCAGTTCATCAAATAGATCGATTACCACGCCGCCCGGGAACCCGAAAATGGTTTCAACCCCCTCTTCTTTGAGTACCTCCATCATAATTTGTGCACCGGTTAGTTTCATCTCGATCTCCTCTCAAAAATTTCAAACCATTGCGGATTGATGTTGAATAAGGCGTATAAAAGCGCATAAAAAAAACCGTTCCCAGCCTCGAGGCTGATAACGGTTTTTATTTTGAATTTGAACTTTTCGGTTAGGCCATTATCAACCCCTTTGCTCGCCGCGGACAATAATTATTCCGCTGACGAGTACAAGAATAAGGCTAATAAGGTTTCTAATGGCGATAACGTTGTTCATGGTCGTCTGTCAAATTTGAATTTATGCTACTGTGTAGCAGGCTGAAAAACCATTGTCAAGCATTTTTAAAAAAAGATTTGCGCTAGAGGCTAATTCGGTGGCCGCATTCCTTCGTAAGACACATTAGAAAGGTCCCGTCCCTTTTGGTTGTTTTTTCAACCAGTATTTTGGCACCGCATGCCGGGCATTCCTGGGCCACCGGTTTATCCCAGGTGGCGAACTCGCATTTCGGAAATTGGTCGCAACCATAAAATATCTTTCCGCGCTTTGATTTTCTTTCGACGATTTCTCCGCTACAGTCGTTTTGCGGACATTTCACACCGATTTTACTGTTGGCGCCATTGGAATTCAAAGATTGGGTATTTTTACAGTCCGGATAGGCGCTGCACGCCAGAAATTCTCCATAGCGGCCGCGCTTGATAACCATTGGACTGCCGCATTTATCGCAGGACTTGTCGACGACTTCATCGTTTGATGTTTCAATTGCCTGGATGTTTCCTTTTTCATCACGGGTGTAGTCTCTGGAGTAGTTGCAATCCGGATAGCCGCTGCATGCCAGAAAATGTCCGTTTTTCCCGACCTTTATGTGCAGCTGTTTGTTGCATTCGGGGCAGGGAAGCCCGGTCGGCAGTCCTACGCCTTTGACACTGAGCATGGCTTCAGATGCGGCATCCAGATCTTTTTTAAAAGGATCATAAAATCGGGCTAAAATTTCGCTTGATTCGGCTTCTGAAGATTCAACCCGGTCTAAATTTTCTTCCATTCGAGCGGTAAATTCCACATCAAAGACATCCGGAAAATTCTTTACCAGCAGATCGTTCACAATAAATCCCAGTTCGGTAGGTCTAAAGTATCTGTTTTGCAGATTTGCATATTCTTTTTCTCGAATGGTAGACAGAATACTGGCGTAGGTACTGGGGCGGCCGATTCCGTTCTCCTCGAGTTCTTTCACCAACGAAGCCTCGGAAAATCTGGGCGGTGGGATCGTAAAATGCTGCTTGGGTTCCAACTGCAGAAGTTTTAAAATCATACCTTCCGACAACTCCGGGAGGGCCGGCGCTTTTTTCTGGTCCTTGCTTGCGATTTCATCGTCGACCGACATGTAAAGGGCCATAAAACCTGGGAATTTAACCGTTGATCCGCTGGCCGCAAACTGGTAAGGACCGGCCGCAATTTTCACAGAAACCTGATTAATCAGGGCCTGTGCCATCTGGGAGGCAACAAACCGCTGCCAGATGAGACGATATAAAGCCAGTTGATCCTTCGATAAATGCGGGGCGACCTTTTCGGGTATGTGAGCAACCGATGTCGGGCGAATGGCCTCATGGGCATCCTGTGCTTTTTTGCGATTTTTAAAAAACCGGGGTCGCTCCAGTGCATATGCATCACCGAATTTATCACGGATCAGCCGAAGGGCTTCATCCGCAGCTTCTTTGGCGATGCGAGTGGAATCTGTGCGCATATATGTGATAAGCCCTGCGGGTTCACCCGGGCCGAGCTCAATGCCTTCATAGAGTTGCTGGGCGATCAGCATGGTTTTTTTGGCTGAAAATCGCAGCTTTCGAATGGCATCCTGTTGAAGTTTGCTGGTCGTAAAAGGGGGTAGCGGATTCTTGCGTGTCGTTTTTTTGACAATTTTTTCAACGACGAATTTCTGGTCTTCAAGATCCGCTAAAATTGCCTTGGTTTTTTCTTCATTTGGAATTTCAATTTTGTCATTATTTTTTTTGGCCAATTTTGCGGTAAACGGGGGCGGGGATGCACCTTCAAGATGAGCGGTGATGGACCAGTATTCCTGCGGCTCAAAGGCCTGGATTGCGCGTTCCCGCTCACAGATGATGCGCAGGGCAACAGATTGGACGCGTCCGGCGCTCAAACCGCCTTTGACCTTGCGCCATAACAGGGGTGATATTTGGTAGCCAACCAGCCGATCGAGTATCCTGCGTGCCTGCTGGGCTTCATATTTCGGCCGATCAAGGCTCTCCGGAGAAGCCATGGCCCGATGAATAGCATCTTTGGTCAATTCGTGGAAAAGAACGCGGTAAAATTTGCGGCCCTTTTTTTTAAGTACCTCGGAGGTATGCCATGCGATGGCTTCGCCTTCGCGATCCGGATCCGGTGCCAGATAAATGTCGGCCGCATCTCCGGCTGCCTGTTTTAAAATTCTTATTACTTTTTGCTTTCCGGGAATATTTTTGTATATGGGTTTAAAACCATTTTCGATATCGATCCCCATTTCCCTGTTCGGAAGATCTTTTATATGCCCCACAGTTGCGGCAACATTATAATCCTTACCCAGATACTTTTTTACAGTTCTGACTTTTGTTGGCGACTCCACAACGACAAGCGGTTTGGTCACGATCGCTCCTAATTTTCTCGTTTTAACGAATTGCGATTGATTAATTTGTGCAATAGCTTAATCGGGTAATCGGATTCAATTCTTTAGAACTTATCTCAAAAATGCGTCTAAGGGCCCATGGCGGTGTTGCGGGTCGGCTCAAGATGCTCACATACTAACGTGTATGCTTCGCTTTTGAGCCGCCCCGCGCCTTGCCATGAACCCTGATCCACATTTTTGATATAGGTTCTAACTTAAAACAAATCGTTTCCCCGGCAACTGGTTCACTATTCCATTGAGTTCTAATTGTAACAATATGCTCAAAAGTTTTCCAGGTTCGATAGAGGTCTTGCGCACGATCGTGTCAATGTGCTCCGGATACGGGCTGAGGACTCTGTATACAGCAAGTTCTTCCGGAGTCATCAATGATAAGTTTCGAACCGTGCGGTTTGGATCCCGATGCTTAATTGATTTCGGAGCATCGACAAACGCAGCGAGCTCCTCAAGCACATCCTGTGCATTTTCGACCAGCTTGGCGCCCTGTTTAATCAGTGTGTGCGTACCGGTACTTTTAAAGGATTGAATGCTTCCCGGTACGGCAAACACCTCCCGATTCTGTTCCGCCGCAAGACGTGCGGTGATCAGGGATCCGCTTTTTCTGGTTGCCTCCACGACAACGGTTCCAAGACTCATGCCGCTGATGATCCTGTTTCTGACAGGAAAATTATGGGCTTCCGGCTGCGTGTCAAGTGCAAACTCTGAAATAACGGCACCGCTTTGAGAAATTCGTTTGAACAGGTTTACGTTTTGCGATGGATAGATATTGTTCAGACCGCTTCCCAGTACGGCAATGGTTTTACCCCTTCCCGCCAGGGCCCCCTGGTGGGCGGCTGAATCAATCCCCACGGCCATTCCGCTGATGATAGTAATGCCAAATGCGGATAGGTCCGCGCAAAGTTTTTGTGTTGTTGTAATCCCGTATTCGGTTGCGTTGCGTGAACCGACGACGGCAATATTTTTAGGGGATCCATCCAGATTGCCGGAAACATATAGGTAGGGCGGCGGATCCGGTATTTCCCGCAAAAGGGGCGGGTATGCGGGGTCCGTTAAGGTCGTGACGTTAACCTTTTGTTGATCCACCCGAGCCAGCTCCCGCTTGACACTGTCAGGTATTTTGAAATTATGGATGGCGGTTACCTGGCGGGCAGACATGCCCTCAACCTGAAGCAATTCCTCCGCGGATGCCTGGAAAACAGACTCCGGCAAATTAAATCGGTTTATCAGACGCTTGAACAGATGATTTCCGATTCCCGGAACGCTTTTCAGGCAAAACCAAGATAAAAGTTTATCCATCTCATACGCAGGCGTTTACGGTTCAGGTTTCAGCGTTCAAGGTTGTCCGAACCCTGAACCCTTGAACCTCTGAACCCCAGAACGCTTGGTCGTTTATTTTAAGTCGCAATATGGTAGTGGCTTCATCGACAGCGACTGAAATATTGAGTGCTACTTCTTGCTGCGACCCTGCCAGGCCAGCAATAGCGGGCTTGCCACATAAATCGATGAATAGGTTCCGACCAGGATACCTACAATTAAGGCGAAGGCAAAGTCGTGGATGATGCCGCCGCCAAGAACAAAAAGCGTCACGACGACAACCAGCGTCGTCAGCGAAGTCAAAATCGTTCTACTCAGCGTTTCATTGATGCTTCTGTTGATAATAAATTCCAAAGGCTTTTTATGGTGTTTTCTTGTGTTTTCCCTTATGCGGTCGAATATGATGATGGTGTCGTTCAAAGAATACCCAATAATCGTCAGCAAAGCGGCGATGATTGGCAGCGTGAATTCTTTGTCGAATATGGAAAAAAGGCCCACCGTTATGATGACGTCATGAATTAAGGCAACAATGGCTCCCATGGCAAATTTTAATTCCAGAAACCAGAAAATAACCAACGCAACCATCAAGGCCGCACCGATCAAAAAAGGGATACTCACATTAAATAGGTTAAAGATGTAAACCGCTCCGATAAGTGCAGCCGCGACCACCCCGCTCAGGGCCCATTTAAGCTCAAACCGGCCTGATATATAGATCGTTATAAAAAGCAGCGCATAAAACATGGCAAACAACGCTTTTTTCTTCAAGTCCTCGCCGACCTGGGGACCGACCATTTCAACCCGGCGGATTTCCACCTGACCGCCGGCGGACGATTCCAGGGCCTTTTGAATATCGACTGTAAACCCCTCTCCGCCGCCATAGGTACTTTGGGTCCGGATCAGAAATTCATTATCGGCTTTTTCGCCGAACTGTTGCACTGATGATTTCTCCAGACCCACTGATGCAAGACCGGACTTAATATCATCGACCCGTGCTGCTGAGGTGAACTTTATCTGTATAAGGGTTCCGCCGGCAAAGTCGATGCCCAACCGGGGGCCCTTGTGCACGATTAGCGACACGAAGCTAATGGCGATACATGCAAGGGATAACAAAAAGGCGATATTTTTTACGCCGATAAAATTGATGTTGGTTTCAGCTTTTATAAACCGCATGGCGTATCCTTATGACCTTCCCGCATGAGCCGAACGCTCAATGCGGTGTTAATGGTTAGCTGAATATAAGCAATACGGGCCGTTTTTTATGTAGGCAAAGAATGCCCCTAGATACTGAGTGTTTTAATTTTACGACCCATGAGTATGTAATCAAATATCAGACGTGACAGGATTAGCGCCGTAAACAGACTGGCAATTACACCCAGACTCAGCGTTACCGCAAATCCCTTGATCGGTCCGGTTCCGAATTGAAACAGCACTACAGCGGCGATCAGGGTCGTGACATTGGCATCCAGAATGGTCAAGGTCGCACGCTGGTAGCCGGTGTCTATCGCTGCACGCGGCGTGCGCCCCAATGTCAGTTCCTCACGAATGCGTTCAAAAATAATGACGTTGGCATCGACCGCCATGCCGATCGTTAGGATAATTCCAGCGATCCCAGGCAGCGTTAAGGTGGCTTTAAATCCAGCCAAACCGCCGGCGATGAGGATGATGTTCATTATGAGCGCCACATCGGCAATCGCGCCGGCACCCTTGTAGTAGATGATCATAAAAAAAACAACCAGGATGCCCCCGATGCACATGGAGATAAGACCTTTTTGAATAGAGTCCGCACCGAGAGAGGGTCCCACGGTGCGCTCTTCCAGTATATTGACCGGTGCAGGCAGCGCACCTGCGCGCAGCACGATGGCGAGATCCTTGGCTTCCTCCAGCGTGAAGTTCCCGGTAATACGGGCTTGACCGCCGGCGATCTTTTCCTGAATTACGGGTGCCGATGCAACGGTATCATCCAGTACGATGGCCAGCCGTTTGTTGACATTCTCGCCGGTGATACGTTCAAAAACCCGTGCACCTTTTTTGTCAAATTTAATGGACACAAAAGGGACGTTAAACTGGTCAAAGTCGACGCGTGCATTGGTTAGATTCGCACCGGTTAAAAGGGTTCGCTTTTTTAAAAGAAAGGGTACTTTTGAGATTTTTCCGGTTTCAGCTTCCTCGTCGACACGATAAAGAACTTCTCTTCCCGCAGGAACATTTCCCTTCACAGCGGCATTGACATCCCCGTCGTCATCGACCAGTTTGAACTCTAAAAGTGCCGTTCGGCCGATCAAGTCCTTGGCGCGATCCGTATCTTTAATGCCGGGTAGCTGGATTAACAGTCGGTTTTCACCCTGGCGCCGGATATCGGGTTCGGCCACGCCAAACTGGTCGATACGATTGCGGATCGTTTCCAGCGCCTGGTCGACCGCCAGCTTTTTAATCTGGTCGGATTCATCCTTGGAAAGCTCCATAATGAGAGTTGTAACGCCATTTTCAGTCTTTGGCGAGCGCTTCAGAAAATCAAAGTTTTCGTTTAAGAGTTCATTAAATTTGTCGAGGACTTCCGGATCACTAATCGTGGCGGCGATTTTGGCGCCATCGATTCGATCCACGGAGACATTCCGAATACGATCTTTTTTGAGCTCTTCACGCATTTCCTGTGAAATACGTTCAACCTGGCCTTCCACGGCTTTGGCGGTATCCACCTCCAAAACCAGGTGCATTCCGCCCTGAAGATCCAGCCCGAGGTTAATCTGGTTGTGCGGCCACAATCCCGGTTGAAAGGTCGGTAGAACGTAAATAATGGCCGCCACAATCACGCCAAAAACTAAAATCAGTTTCCATGAGAAGTTTTTCAATGGTGGGTTTCCTCTTCTATTGCGCCATTTGATAGATTGTTAACGGTGTAAACCTTTTTCATTACGGTAACGGCACCCATAAAGGTTTCGCACCTGAATTTTATCTCCAAATAGACAAATGGTTGAACGCTTAAACAGCCATTCCATCGAACCGTTTAACCAATCAACCATTTTACAAGCCCTAAATCGAATTCGAATCGAATCCACTCCGGATTGTTTTCGGCTACTTTTTTTCAGGTGAAGGCTGGGTAGCCGGCTGGAGCATACCCGCTACACTGTTGCGTCCAACCTTTACCCGGACTTTGTCTGCTATTTCTAAGGTCAACGTTGTCTCGTCCAATCCCGTTATACGGCCGTGCAATCCGCCGCTGGTAATAATACGATCGCCTTTTTTGAGGTTCGATATCATACTGCGTTGTTCTTTTTGTCTTTTTTGCTGGGGGCGGATCAGCAGGAAATAAAAAATCACGAACATCAGAATGATCGGGATAAATCCGCTGAATCCCGCAGCACCTTCGGTACCGCCTCCACCCATTGCATATGCGATATCAATCAAAATATTACCTCCTTATGTTGGAATACATAAAATTCAAATTTGGTGCACATATCAAACATCAAAAAATGTCAACACGGTTTCGGTCAAAAATGGCGCTCATATACAGCAATAAACAAACAGTGTCAACATTGAACTTGCTACCGTCCACGAGTGGGTGTTTTCAAACCGGGGGTTTTGCACACTGTCGTGCGGTTCCGTGCTGACACCTGCGCCGATTTAAGCACTGCCGTGATTTTGTTTTTTCCGCCGCTGGCGAAGCAATCCGGGTCACCCGCTCTGCGGATGGCCACCGACGATTTAGTCGTTATATATAATCTTACTTTCGCCCGGGGCCATTGACTGGGCACCTTCAATTTCGACGCTGAGGGAGCGTCGTTCCTCCAATTCGGCAATTTCTTTACGCTTTTTGTTTAAAAGATAATCAGCGACATCTGCCGGTACAACCCCCTTAACGGAAGTGATGCCCGGCTTGAGGGTTTCAAGACTGAGTTTTCTGAGAAACCCTACTGCCAGGGTCTCGGTGGAGGCTACCAATCCTTTGCCCAGGCAGTACCGGCAGGGATGGTAGCTGCCGAATTCAATTGAAGGCCGGATCCGTTGGCGGGACATTTCCAATAAACCGAATTGTGAAATTTTCCCTACTTTCGTTTTGGCTTTATCTTCATTGGCACAGCTCCGTAGCCGGCGCTCGACTTTTGAACGATTTTTTGGATCTTTCATGTCGATGAAATCGATGACAATCAGACCGCCCAGGTCTCTTAGGCGGAGCTGCCGGGCAGCCTCTTCAGCCGCTTCGAGATTTGTTAGGAATGCGGTCTTTTCGATGGATTTTTCGTGGGTGGATTTGCCTGAATTTACATCGATGGATACCAGTGCTTCGGTTTGTTCAATGACAATGGATCCTCCCGATTTTAGCGTGACACGACTTTCGAATATCGGCACAATTTGGTTTTCGATTTCAAATTTGGTAAAAATCGGTTTGACGCCTTTATATAGCTTGACGATTTTGTGATGCTTGCGGGAAATAATTTTGATAAATTTTCTGACTTCCTGGAAAACGGCAGGATCATCGATGAGAATTTCGTCGACGTCGGAGGTAAAATAATCCCGGATCGACCGCAAAACAAGGTCTCTTTCTCTGTAGAGCAGGGCAGGCGCCGGCTCCTTCATTACACTTTCTTTGATCGTTTTCCACAGTCGCAGGAGGTATCTTAAATCGCGTGATAAAAGTGTCTTGGTGCTATTCACACCGACGGTCCGGACAATGAGACCGAATCCATCCGGCGGCTTTAATTTATCTACCAAATCTTTCAATCGATCGCGTTCCTGTTCATCTTCGATCTTTCGGGAAATTCCCACTTTATCGCTTCCCGGCATGAGAACAAGGTGCCTGCCCGCCAATGATATGTAAGTCGTCAGCATAGCGCCTTTTCGCATAAACGGCTCTTTGGTGACTTGCACCATAACTTCCTGCCCGCGCTTAACGATCTTTTCGATTGAATGATTTCCACCTTCACTGTCCTGATAATAATCGCTGTGAATTTCATGTTTTTGCAAAAATCCGTGTCGTTCGGCACCATAGTCTACAAAAACCGCCTGGAGACTTGGCTCGATTCGTGAGATGATGCCCTTATAGATATTGCCCTGGGTTATTTCGTGGGCCGCACTTTCAATATAAAATTCTTCGAGCTTGTTCGCTTTTACTTTGGCGACGCGGCATTCTTCCGGATCAATAGCGTTAATAAGAATTTTTATACTCATGATTGATAGCATCTCGAAATTTCTATAACAAGTCAAACGATTTCTGACTGAAAACCTGTAGGCGCTAAAGTTGAGGTAGCACCAGGGTCGTTTTGATTCGTCTGATGACGGGCGGTTACGGTGAGTTGACTGACAGTCTTGCTATTGTTATCATTTTGTGGCATGGAAAACATGCCAAAATTTTTCCCCTGAGGTTCGAAGATGCGCGTCAGGGGCTTCATTTAGTGAACTGGAACTAAAGCAGGGAGCGGTGATGGACGCGAAATACGATCCGAAAAAAATTGAGCCCAAATGGCAGGAGTACTGGGAGTCAACCAAACTGTTCAAGGTTCGGGAAGATAAGACTAAGAAAAAATATTATCTCCTTGAGATGTTTCCGTATCCTTCCGGCAACATCCATATGGGGCATGTCCGAAACTATACCATTGGTGATGTTGTCGCCCGGTACAAACGCATGCGCGGATTCAATGTCTTGCATCCCATGGGCTGGGATGCCTTCGGCATGCCGGCGGAAAATGCCGCCATTGCAAATAACACACATCCGGCTAAATGGACCTATGCCAACATTGACGCCATGCGTTCCCAGCTGAAACGGCTGGGTTTTTCCTACGACTGGGACAGAGAAATAGCAACCTGTGCCCCCGAATACTATCGATGGGAACAGTGGCTTTTCCTCAAGATGTACGAAAAAGAAATGGCCTACCGCAAGGAATCATTTGTGAACTGGTGCGAAGCCTGTCTGACTGTTTTGGCGAATGAGCAAGTCGAAGCCGGTTTATGCTGGCGCTGTGGTCAGCAGGTTCGCCAAAAGAAACTGTGGCAATGGTTTTTCCGGATTACTGATTACTCGGATGATCTGCTTGCCTATTCAGACAAACTGCCCGGTTGGCCGGAAAAAGTCACGACGATGCAGAAAAACTGGATCGGGAAAAGCTTCGGCGCTGAAATTCGTTTTCCGGTCGAAGGGCGGGATGAAGTTATTGCGGTGTTTACCACCCGCCATGACACGGTTTTCGGTGCAACGTTTATGTGTCTGGCACCGGAGCACCCATTGACCGCCCAACTGTCCAGAGGAACTCCGCAGGAAAAACCTGTTGCAGAATTTGTCGATCGTATGTCGCTGCAAGACCGATCGGACAGAGCTGTGGAAGAATTTGAAAAGGAGGGGGTATTTCTGGGTGTCCATTGTATCAACACCTTAAGCGGCAGACGCATGCCGATTTATACGGCCAATTTTGCTTTAATGGAATACGGAACGGGTGCCGTGATGGCCGTACCGGCGCATGATCAGCGCGATTTTGATTTCGCCAAAAAATACGACCTGGACATCGTTGTTGTGGTAACGCCCCCGGATGAAAAGTTAGATGCCGATACGCTATCGGAAGCCTATGTGGGCGAAGGCATCATGGTTAATTCCGGCGAGTTTAATTCAATGGATAATAAAAAAGCGATGGAGGAGATCGCCGCTTTTCTGGAGAAAAATAACCTCGGGAAAAAGACGGTTAGTTTTCGATTGCGGGATTGGGGTATTTCACGGCAAAGGTACTGGGGGGCTCCGATTCCCATAATCCATTGCGATAATTGCGGCGTGGTGCCGGTACCGGAAAAGGATCTTCCGGTTGTTCTGCCGGAAGAGGCCGAAATGCTCGAAGGCGGCAATTCACCTCTGCCTCAGCTGGATTCTTTCGTGCAAGTAGACTGTCCGAAATGCGGCCATTCGGATGCCCGTCGCGAAACCGACACCATGGATACCTTTGTTGAATCATCCTGGTATTTTGATAGATACTGCAGCCCGGATTTCCACACCGGCATGTTTGACCCGCAGGCTGTAGATTACTGGATGCCGGTTGATCAGTACATCGGCGGCGTTGAACATGCCATTTTGCATCTGCTCTATTCCAGATATTATACGCGAGTCTTAAATGATCAGGGGTTGGTTAAATTCAAAGAACCGTTCACGCGGTTGCTGACTCAGGGGATGGTTTGCAAAGAAACCGTTTCTTGCCCCAAACATGGTTATTTGCTGCCCGAAGAAGTGCGCGTCGTCGGCGGAGATCATTTCTGCAAACATTGTGACAGTCCGGCGACCCTGGGTCGGGTTGAAAAAATGTCCAAATCAAAAAAGAATGTCATCGACCCCAATATCCTTTTAGAAAAATATGGTGCCGATACAACCCGGTTTTTTTGCCTGTTTGCAGCGCCGCCCGAGCGGGATCTTGAATGGAGCGAGCAGGGAGTTGAAGGGGGGTTTCGGTTTTTAAACAGAGTGTGGCGATTGGCGACAGAATGGATGGATGAGGTAAAAGAGGTCTCTGCCTTTGACGGCAGTCCCGACGCATTAGAGGGCATCATACGGGAGCTCTATAAAAAAACGCATCAAACCATAAAGAAGGTTACCCGCGATATTGAGGATCGGTACCATTTTAATACGGCGATAAGCGCCATTATGGAGCTTTTTAATATGATGTCCGACCTCGAGAGGGATAAAAAGCATGCGCAACAGGATCGTGTGATGCGGTTTGCCATGGAAACGCTTACGCTGTTGTTGTCTCCGATCGTGCCCCATTTTGCCGAGGAGCTGTGGGCGGCGCTTGACAATACTTACAGCGTTCTGCTTGCAAAATGGCCGTCGTTTCTGGAAGAAGCCTTGGAAAGGGATGAACTCGTAATTGTTGTACAGGTAAACGGTAAATTGCGAAGTAAATTCTCCGTGGACCCCGATGTTGCCGAAGAAACCATCAAACAGATGGCGCTTGATGATGAACGGGCCGAGAAATTTACAAACGGCAAAGAAATAAAGAAGGTTATCTATGTGAAAGACAAGCTGGTCAATATTGTTGTCTAAGGTTCAAAGGTTCAGGGTTCAAGGTTCAGGGTTGAGGGTATGAATTTTAGGGCATAAGGAACTGGCAGAGCGCTTAGGGTAAAGAGCGAAAGGGAGAATGATTAAGTTGGTTGCAGCATTTTAAATAACCCTATGCGCCATGCGCTATGCCCTTTGCGTGTCGCAGAGGTATTTAGATTGAGTAAAAGCAAGATCATTCTAGTGGCTTTATCGATTGGCGTGTTATTTTGTGCGTGCGGATACCGGTTTGCAGGGCAGAGCGGGTTTCCGGGTGATAACGATCGTCTTTTCGTAAAAGTTTTGGAAAACCGGACGCAGGAGACAGGCGTTGAAAACATTCTTACGGCTGCGCTTCTATCCGAGCTCACTTACCGCAAAACAGATGGTCTGGCAAGTGGCATTGATGACGCAGACGTCGTCTTAAGTGGCGTGGTAGAAGAAGTCGCGATTAGAACGATTTCCACCCGTGGGAAAGATACGGCCGGTGAGCGACGGGTCACTGTTTCGGTTGGTTTGAAATTAAAGAAATCGGACGGCAGCATTATTTGGGCCGCCAACAAGCTTACGGAAGACCAAGGGTATATCGTCGAAGCAGACAAGGAACGCACGGACCAGAACAGGCGGGATGCCATTCGGGTGCTGTCGCAACGAATTGCAGAAAAGGTGGTTAATCGGTTGAGTGATGATTTCTAGAATCCATCTCAAAAATGCATCTGAGTGCCCATGGCTGTGTTGCGGCTCGTCTCAAAATGCTCACATACTAGCGTGTATGCTCGGAACAACGACTTTTGAGCCGACCCGCGCCTTTTGAACGCCTTAATACATCAAGATCTGATGCGAAATCCCGCTTCTTGCGCGGAGCTATGAACCCTGATCCGCATCTTTGAGATGGGTTCTAGAATCAGGTATTGGCGTTTACCAATTTTGAAAGGCGAGATATCTTTCTTGCAGCGGTTTTTTTGTGAATAACACCTTTTTTGGCCGCTTTGTCAATTATGGATTGCGCCGCATTTAATTTAGACAATGCTGCTTCTTTGGACGCTTCACCAGATGACAACCGAACATTCTTGGTTATGTGTTTTATTCTGGTTCTTACCGCTTTATTGCGCAGCCGCCGCTTCTCGTTTTGGCGTGCGCGTTTTTCTGCTGATCTATGATTTGCCAACTGAATCCACTCCTTCGTTAAAATTATTATAAACTATTATAAATACTGAATCCAAATTGTGATGTCAATAAATTATTTTGAATCAAATGAAAGAAAATTCTCGAGTTATTAAGGCGGCCGGCGTCGTCGGTGCGGCTACGTTATTCAGCCGTATTCTGGGCTATCTTCGCGATGCGGTTATTGCCTGGTATTTTGGTGCCGGTCACAGTACAGATGCGTTTATTGCCGCCTTCCGGATTCCGAATCTTCTAAGGAGACTTTTTGGGGAAGGTGCAATTGGCAATGCGTTTATACCGGTGCTGACGGATTATCTTGCCAAGGATGGGAAAGATGAAGGCTGGCGCCTGGCCCGGTCCGCCTTGTTCGTATTGTCCATCCTGCTGGCGGCGCTTTCAATTTTCGGCATCTTGCTGGCTCCCCTGATCGTAAAGGTCATCGCACCCGGATTTTTTGACTCACCCGGGAAAATCCCCCTCACCATAACCCTGACACGCATTATGTTTCCCTACATTTTTTTTATCGGCCTGGTGGCTTTATGTATGGGAATCCTAAATGTTTTCGGGCATTTTGCAGCACCCGCCCTGGCGCCGGTTCTGCTAAATTTGGCAATGATCTGTTCCGTAATTTTCATATGTCCGTATCTGTCGAATCCAATCATGGGGCTTGCTATCGGGGTGATAATCGGCGGTGTTCTTCAACTTGTCTTTCAGCTGCCTTTCTTGATTCGAAAAGGACTAACCCTGCGACTCAATGGTAAGCTTTTTCATCCCGGATTAAAAAAAATTGGCGGCCTTATGCCTCCCATAATTTTTGGCGGTGCCGTCTATCAGATTAATGTCCTGGTCGGTGGTCTCCTGGGGTCCCTGTTGAAGGAGGGCAGCGTCAGCTACCTATATTTTGCCGATCGCCTGGTTCAGTTTCCACTTGGCATATTCGCTATCGCTGCGGCTACCGCCGTATTGCCGAGTTTATCGCGGCAGGCAGCCGTCAATGATATTGAAGCTCTCAAAGATACTTTTGGCTATGCTGTCAGGTTAATTCTCTTTCTCACGATCCCTTCAATGGTGGGTTTGCTCATTTTAAGAGAACCCATTGTCGCACTGCTGTTTCAGCGAGGTGAATTCAGTTTGCTTGCAACTCGGTTGACTGCTCAGGCGCTTTTATATTATGCTATTGGTCTGGGGGCGTTTTCGGCTGTCAAAATCGTTGCCGCCACCTTTTTTGCCTTAAAAGACACGCGCACGCCGGTGATCATGGCGTTCGTCTCGATAGTCACGAACATTGTGCTGGGTATTATTTTAATGAGACCGCTGGCGCACGGGGGACTTGCCCTGGCAACGTCGCTAGCGTCGTTTTTGAACCTCGGGCTGCTGGTGGTTGCATTGCGCTCCAAGCTTGGATCCCTGGGATTGAGACGCATCGTTCGATCCGCTTACAAGACGTTGTTCAGTGCCGGGTTTATGGGGGTTGCTGTTTGGGGTGCGGTGGTCGTTTTTATTCCGCCTGAAGGCGGAGAGGTTATGGATTTGCTGCTGGGATTGATTGGAAGTATTCTAACTGGATTGATTTGTTTCGGTACATGTTCTTATCTCTTAAAAAGTCCGGAATTGTTAAGTGTTATCGCCGAGGTTAAAAAAGGGCTGAGCAAAAAATGACAAGAACACAAAGCATCTTCCTGTCCATCACCGTTGTGTTACTGTTTTCACTGCTCTTTTTCATTGTATTCGGTGAACATGGCCTTCTTGATTTATCTATTTTAAAAAAAGAAAGGGATCAGCTATCTGAAAAAAATGACCGGCTATCCCATCAGAATCTTTCTCTGAGCGTCGAAATCGATCGGTTGAAGCATGATCCCAAATATATTGAAAATATCGCACGTCAGGAACTGGGCATGGTCGGTAAGGATGAATTGATTCTTAAACCCCAGAGATTGCCCGAACCATCGGTTAAATGAATGGAAAAAGAAACAGACTTTTATACAGCCACAATGGCCAAGGTTTACGCTGACCAGGGGCATTGGGATAAAGCCGCTAAAATATACCGCCATCTTTTGAAGCACAAACCTGAGCGCAGTGACTACCTTGAAGCGCTTGCCGAAGCCGAAAAAAAAAATATTTCATCCGGCAAAAAACCATTCGAGGATTTGACCCCCCTGTTTCACCAGTGGTTTGACCTGATGCTCAAGTATAAAAATCTACAGAAACTGCGCAAGTTGAAAAGTCGGCTCCCATAAAGACTTGCTCGCGAAAACACCCCGGTTAAACATTTAAGGGGTTATCCGGGTAGATCATCTCGATAAAAGGCACAAAATTTTTTTATTCCTGCTTCTGCTGCTCCCCGGCGAGCTTTTGCTTTGAATAAAACATGGCTTTGACTCGCTTTTCGGCGCTTCTTTCCACTATAATTTGCCCATCTTCACGGTGGACCGTAATTTTGGAACCGGTAATGGAATTCTTTCCGCTTTTAATCGTCGAATTTTCGCCCTTTAGTACCAGAACCGTATCATCCAGGTCGTATTCAGCCTGTTCGGCTTCAGCCACATAATTATCGGATGATATTTTTACATGGCCGCTGGCAACAATTCGTTTGATTAATTCTTGACTGTCGGTTTGATTTTTAAGATTGTCCAGATTTTCTTTATAGTAAATCCTCAGGTTATCTGAGGTAATTGTGAAGTTCCCCTGACTGGCCCGGACATCTCCTACAAATTCCGCATATTTTTCAGCATTGTTGGTTATCAATTTGTCCGCAACGATCTGAATCTGTTCGTCTACCTGATTTTCGCCTTTTTCTCCGGTCTGGTCGTCAGCAAATACGAAGGGCGCTAAAATCATAATGATAACCGTAAACCGTATTACGCGAAACCCGTAAAGCCATCCTTTTGCCGCTCGAAGTAATCGAAATGTTTTCACAATGCCTCCTTATTCTCGCGGACCGACCGGCAACAGGACAGGGCGCGAACAGGTTCATCCGCAGTTACTTGATGATTCTTAGCCGATGCGTGGCTTTCAATTCCTGCCATAATTTTTTGATTATGACATTTACAGCATCGTCTTCATTTTGCAGCGGGGAATCCGCTATCGCCAGGCAGGATTCCACCAGTTTTTCGTTTCCGGACCACAGACCGAATCGATTCAGGATGTGCCTTCCTAAATGCGAATTAAGCCTGATCAATTCGGCTTCATCCATGTTGGCGATGATCGCCTTATCTTTTAACGGTAATTCAGATACAAGGCGCGCAACGGCTTCTTGGACCGTTTGCGGCGGTTTATCCGATGCAGGGCGGTGGATGCTGCTAAGCGGCTCTGGTTCCGGGGGCTGGCTATTTATCAATTCCAAATAGTAGGTCGTTTCGATTAATTTCGAAACATCCTGATAGATTAAATGATCTTTACTTTCCCGGGGCCCGGCGATATTTAGAATTTCAATCGTGTTTTCCTTAATCCAGGATCTGATTAAGTTTGCGGCTTTAAAAGCGGGTGTTTTATTTAAATTTATATGCAGCCACGGGCGCTGGTGCTTTAAGGCCATTTTGCGTGTGTAATCAGAACCATCGGTTAATTTGCCGTGACTTATGATGAGGGTGCCATCGGAATCTTTTACGTTTTGTTCTGTTCTTAACGCGTAACTGGTAACGGCCATTTCGGTTAGATCGTATTTTTCCGGCAGGGGTCCATTTTCGGTTAACCTGCCTTTGGGAATCCATCCGCCGTGCGGGATACCCAGTTTTATGGCCGCATCAAGTGCCGCCTGGTCAGCTCCGGTCTGTCCGCCAGAAATGATTTTCTTAATCACGCTTGTACCCTTTTATCATTATATTAGAAATATCCTGGACTTTCCGGCGAAGATTTAACGGTCAGGGGCCCCCGTCTTCTGGTATTCTTTCTGAATAAGCTTAAGCATTTCAAAGAGTTCTTCCTTGGTAAATACACCCTTTTCAATCAGCAACTGGGCAATGGCATCTAGCTGCATTGAATTGGCCATCAGAAGATCCTGTATGGTGGAAATTTCATTAGAATCGCCATTTTGCGCCACGATCAGATCGCCATTTTTTAATGCATGTCTTCTGTCTTTGCCGCTGCGTCTTTCAGGGCCATCATGGGGTGCAATAATCCACCTGCGATCTAAACCCGAGCGCCTGTTTTTGTCATTTTTTTCACTTGGAGTCTTGGCATCGGCCATAATATGAGTTCCTTTTACAGGTTAAGGGCTTCGCCCCAAATTGATTGGAAGGTTTCCGCTTATCGAGGAATTAGCGCTGGATTCTATATAATACAATTGCGAAAGATGGTCAAAGGAATAGACACGGAGATTTAAGGGGTAGGGAGGGCTATTTCGGTATGCGCCCATGAATCGACTGCCGCTGAATAGCTCGTCAGAGCGGAGACGGGCATATCCTGCAAAGCGCGTTAGAGCGACGCCGGATCGTTTACCTGTATGTATCGTCATCCCGGGAATTTAATTGTCGCTTTCCGGCCTGAATTGCTTGTCGCGCCGAAGCTTCAGCGAAAGGGGATCCTCCTGGGGCTCTGAATGGTCATTTTCCGGCTAAGCTGGCAGGGACTTGCCCCCTCCTCCTGAAGCTAATGTCCCGCCGGCTTTTTTTCTGACTTTTAGGCATCTCCCAAAATAAGTTAAAAAGGAAAGAACGTCCCGATCTAGCCTATAATTCTTTTGTTAACCTTTGCCCAACTGTCGGTGATCAAGAAGCTCTCCGCCATATCGTCCACCATGCGCCTGAACTTGGTCATTGGAATAGCAAAACTGAGCGTATCTTTAGGCACATATGGTCTGGCTGAAACGTCAAACATTCCGAGAACACCCCTGGGGCGATCTCTTTCGATTTCAAGATATGGGTACAGGACGATTGATCCGCAGCCGGCAGCAAAAGGAGCGACGATTGCTTCTCGTTCGACCTCTTCAAAACCGCTTAGCGTAAAGAGACCGGACAACACATCCGGTTGTGCGAAAAATATAACCACCTCGGGTTCATCTATTTGGTCAAGCTTATCCCAGCGCTTAAATACAATGTAGTTTTCAGGCGCCTCAAACCGAGGAGAATTCTCTAAAATTTGCCGGACGATTTCAGGGGATTTCTTGTAACGCTCGCCTTCTATTTCGCCTTCAATACCGCAAGAGAGGAAGTATTCGAAATTTGGCCTTGACATTTCCTGAGTGTACCCCAGATACCTTTTCGCTCCACCGCATCCGAGAGACTCAACTCCAAAACATAAGGCCTGCCCCTTTCTGACCTTGTTCAAAACCCCAATGAAGCATTGGTGTCCTGTCGATGGCCCCTGCACGAATTCGCCGCGGCCTTCCTGGCCGGTATAGTAAAAAATTATTGGGAATTCAGCGCCGTTAAAGTATCTTTCCCACAGACTTATAAAACGGTCTTTGAATTCTAAATCCATATGTCATCCTCCTTTGAAATAGGCGTCAAACCTTGAATTGTGAATTCAAACCCTCTAGGTAATCTTTAAATTTATGCTCTTTTGCCATTCTGGATTTAACCGCCTTCACACTTTCCATAGGCCAAATAATGGCTCCAGCGGTAATCAGCGAGTCGTTTAACGATGCCGGCTCTTAACGAGTTTCAATGAATTTGGCATGTCTCGTTTTCAACAGCTGGTGATAATGGCTGCCCATCAAAACATAGGCAAAGATATCCACTGCAAATCGCCCGGACAATTCTCCGACAGTATCGAAAAATCAACCGCGGTCGGTATTGTCATAAAAAATATCGCCCTGCTCCTTACCGCGGGATAATCTGTGATATAGGGCCCCCTCTTATTCTATGCGCCATGCTCTGCCCATAGAAAATATGTATCCAATTCAATTATAGATGTCAATGCTTATTCACTATTCAAGATTTGACACCTTTTTCCTTTTTCGTTTAAACGAATCGGCAATACCTCGGAGTACCCCAAAAAGATGACTTCCTTTTCAACTAGAACCTATCTCAAAAATAGCAGATCATGCCCAAGGGCAAGGCGCAAGCCGACGCAAAAGCGCAGCATACATGCAGGTATGTGAGCATTTTAAGGAGGTTTGCAACGCCGCCATTGGGTATTAGATGCATTTTTGAGATAGGTTCTAGTAATATTTAACTAAAATATCAGCTAGTTGTTAAGAAATTAGCTACTAGGCGTCAATCTTAAAATAGTGGGAAGAGTGGTGGGAGAATGGAATTTAAGGCAAAAAATTGGGGTTCAGAATTTCATCTAAACCCTTTATGCTATTGGTAGCGGGGGCAGGATTCGAACCTGCGACCTTCGGGTTATGAGCCCGACGAGCTACCAGACTGCTCCACCCCGCATCAAATTTTCTTTTAAAGCCGTCCTTTTTAACTAAATTGGAGAAATAAGTCAAGGGCTTTCTTTGATCAATTTTTCGATCCTGTGCTTGAGAAGTTCTCTTTCTTTTTCAGATGGGGGGCCGTGTTCCGGGCGCAAAAGGATTTGCTTGGTCCGGCTGTTTTGTCCGCTTATGATTTCGATCAGGAAATGGGGGATTCCAAGGCATTTGGCCAGAAATCTAAGACACATTTTATTGGCCGCGCCCGCCACCGGCGGGGCGGTTACTTTTACTTTGAGCGCATCACCATGGGCTCCGACGATTGCGTTTTTGGAAGATCGGGGCTGCACAAAAACCTTGAAGACAACACCCTCTGAATGTTCACGCGTAAATACCATATGATTGGATTTTTTGCCGAAGATTTACCTGCTGCCCGAAACTTCAGACTGGCGGAATCGCTGATTGAAGGTGTCTGAGTTTACCGGATAATTGTCTCGGGTGATGCTTATCCATCCTTGCGCATCTATGATTTCGGCCTATTTTTATGAATGACGTCTCGTATAAAATCAGGCGGCCGAACAACTTTTCCGTCGCCGTTCAGGCATGCATGCTTGGTGTAGCCCTCGGCGACCAGGGTGTTGTCGTTTTGATTAAATATTTTGTAATCGAACTTGATCGCGCCTTTGATCCGGGTATCCAGTTGTGTTTCAATGACGAGGACATCATCGTATTGCGCTGCATGCGCATATTTGCAATGGGCTTCGGCGACCGGAAGATAGATGCCCCTTTCCTCTACCGACTTGTAGTTCAGCCCCAGGGATCTGAAAATCTCGTTGCGCCCAATCTCAAACCACCGGAAGTAATTGCCGTAATACGCCTGCCCCATATTGTCCGTGTCGCCGTAGATTACGCGGATGGTTGTTTTGTGACCTGACATGCAATACCTCTTTAGCGGATGTCCTCCATGGTGATTACAAAGACGATCCCGGTTGGGCATCGATGATTTTTTCAATGGCCTGCTTTAATTCATCATAGGTGCGGGTGACCGGAAATTCTGAGTATTCTTCTTTGACATTATCGGGCGGGCGATACAGGATGGCACGCTCAGCCGTCTTTAGCATGCTGATGTCGTTGTAAGAATCGCCGATTGCAATGACTTTATAATTGAGATTGGCTAACGCAACTGCCACTTTTTGTTTGCCGTCTTTCTGGCGCAGGTTATATCCGGAAATCGACCCATCGGAATCGACCGATAAAGTGTTGCAAAAAAGCGTCGGCTGGCCGAGCTTTTCAAGCAACGGCCCGGCAAACTCTACGTAGGTGTCCGATACGATAATGACTTGAAGCCGGGACCGAAGCCAATCGAGGAAATCCCTGGCGCCATCAAGCGGCTTCATTTTGGCGATGACGGCCTGGATATCGCGAAGTTTCAGCCCGTGTTGCTTTAAAATAGCCAGCCGTCCTTTCATCAAAACATCATAATCGTTAATATCCCGGGTTGTCAGCCTGAGTTCTTTTATGCCTGTAATCTCAGCTACGCTAATCCAAATTTCAGGTGTAAAGATACCTTCCATGTCTGCGCAAACAATATACATGATTCCTATCCGCCTAATCGAGTTGTTCGTCTTCAATCCGAATCAGGACCGGTCTGTCGCTTACCACATCCAGATTGTTGATTTCCGTTAATGCTTTTTGAACGTCTACCTCCTTGGCCAGGTGACTCACCATTACGACCGGTACCGATCCATCGGTTTTTCTGCCTTTCTGCTGAACAGACTGAATGCTGATATCATGATTGCCCAGAACCCCGGATATTTTCGAAAGAACGCCGGGACGGTCGAGCGCGGCAAATCGAAAATAGTAATGCGTTACAATTTCATCCATCGACATAATTTTTATGTTTTGAATATGATTCTTTTGAAATGAGAGCGCCGGAACCCTGCGGGTTGTTTCTGCCATTAGATTGCGGGCGATATCCACGACATCGCTGATTACGGCACTGGCGGTCGGCATCATGCCGGCCCCGCGACCGTACAGCATGATTTCGCCGACCGCATCACCGGAAACCATGATTGCATTGACCGTGCCGCTAACATTCGACAGAAGGTTATCAAAAGGAATCATGGTCGGGTGCACGCGTGCTTCAATTTTGTCGCCATGGTTTTTGCTAATCGCCAACAGTTTGATTCTATAACCGAAATGCTCGGCAAATTCGACATCCAGCGGCGTAATCTTGGTGATTCCCTCAATGTACACCTCCGGCAGATTAATCTCCATCCCGTAGGCCAGCGCCGTTAAGATGGCAATCTTATGGGCCGTATCGAGCCCCTCGACATCCAGGGTGGGATCCGCTTCGGCATAGCCCTTGGTCTGTGCTTCCGTTAAAGCGTCGCCGAATGCGCTTCGCTCTTCCGTAATTTTGGTTAAAATATAATTGCAGGTACCATTTAAAATACCGGTCATTGATTGGATGCGATTTGCAACCAACGATTCCCGCAGGGCTTTGATAATCGGCATGCAGCCGCCTACGGCGGCTTCAAAGGCCAGGTCGACACCTTTTTCTGCAGCCGCTTTAAACAGTGCATTTCCCTGACCGGCTAAAAGCGCCTTGTTGGCCGTGATGACCTGCTTGCCGTTTTCGATGGCTTTTAAAATAAGGTCTTTGGCAATTCCTTCTCCGCCGATCATTTCGATGATGATATCAATATCCGGATCGTTTACAACTGCGTCTGCATCGGTGGTCAGCACACCTTCATTAAATTGGATACCCCGATCTGTTTCGATGTCGATATCGGCAACCCATTTGAGATTCAAGGTCGCCCCCAGCCGTGCACCAATCACCTCGCTGCTGTTAATAAGCAATTTGGCTACGCCGGTACCCACCGTCCCGCAACCAAGCAAACCTATGTTAATCGTCTTCATTTAGGTTACTCCTCTACCCTTGCTAAAGCTTGTTCGCATATTCAGTTCTTAAGATTTTTGCTCCCGGCTACTGGCTACTGGTCGCTGGCCTCTGGCTGCTGGTCTCTTGCCCCGGTGGCTGCTAATTTTCAGTTATAAACGCCCAGATAACCAAATCTGCAATTCATTCCTGAAATTTTTGACCCAGCGACCAGTAGCCAGCAGCCAGAATCACATGATCTTCCGTATCCCCCTGATGGCCTGATTAATCCGCATGGGGTTTTCAATTAACGCAAAACGAACATATTGATCTCCGTATTCCCCGAAACCCAGGCCCGGCGATACGGCAACCTGAGCCTCCGCGATTAGCATCTTGGAAAATTCCACCGATCCCATTTCTATATATCTTTCGGGAATCTTTGCCCACACGAACATCGTACCCTTGGGACTTGGAATATTCCAGCCGATTCGGTTCAATCCATTCACCAGTGCATCTCTTCTTTCTTGGTATGTCTCGCGAATGTGTTCGACACAATCGTAGTCTCCGTTTAGTGCAATGATAGATGCAATCTGGATCGGCTGAAAAATGCCGTAATCGAGGTAGCTTTTTATGCGGCGCAAAGCCGCAATGATTTCCGCGTTGCCCACGCAAAAGCCCACGCGCCATCCCGGCATGCTGTAGCTTTTTGATAGAGAGAAGAATTCAACGCCGACATCCTTGGCGCCTTTTGCCTGAAGAAAACTTGGGGCTTCATACCCATCAAATACCAGGTCCGCATAAGCGAAGTCATGTATGATCATAATGTTATGCTCTTTGGCATAATCGACGATCTTTTCAAAAAAGGCCAGATCAACAACCTCGGTGGTGGGGTTGTGCGGGTAGCTGATAATTAAGACTTTCGGTCTTGGCCAGGTTGTTTTCGTTGCGGCAATAAGATTTTCAAAAAAATCGGCCTCCGGACCCACTGGGATCCCCCGGACATCCCCGCCGGCGATAATGGCTGAATAAGGATGAATCGGGTAAGTCGGATTCGGGGCGAAAACAACATCCCCCGGCCGAATCGTTACCAGAATCAAATGCGAGATACCTTCTTTGACACCGATGGTTGCAATCGCCTCTTTGTCCGGGTCGATCGGTACGCCAAATCTGCGATCATACCAATTGGAAATGGCCATGCGCAGCTTCGTAATTCCCATTGAGGCCGAGTAGCGGTGATTGGGCGGCTTCTGGGCAGCCTCGATAAGTTTGTCGACAATATGTTGCGGGGTGCCCAAATCAGGGTTGCCCATCCCCAGGTCAATAATGTCCTGACCCGCCCGCCTGGCTTCCATTTTAATTTCGTTGACCGTCGCAAATACATACGGCGGCAGACGATCCAGTCTGGCAAACGTGAACATAAGCTCCTCCAAATACGCTTTTTAAATGACACCCGTACGATAAAACTCAAGAAAAAATTGTTTTGACTTTTATGCCGGATCGGATTAATTTTCAAGCGTTTTCGTGAATGTGTCTTAGATTTATATACTTAGATAGCACAAAAAAACGACCTATTTAAGGGCGAGTACGAAGCCTTAAAATGTGGAGATCAATATGAAGGACTCCCTCACATATGCCGATGCCGGCGTTGATATCGACAAGGCCAATAAGCTGGTAGATACCATCGGCGCGATTGCGAAACAAACGTTCCGATCCGGTGTAATTGGCGATATCGGTGGATTTGGCGGTCTTTTTTCGCTCAATCTTGTAAACCTGGATAGACCGGTCTTGGTCAGTTCGACCGATGGGGTTGGAACCAAGCTTAAAATTGCATTTATGCTGGATAAACACGATACGGTCGGCATCGACCTGGTGGCGATGTGCGTCAACGATATCATAGTTCAGGGTGCAAGGCCACTTTTCTTTCTCGACTATCTTTCGATGGGAAAAATCGACAATGCGCGCGTTGCGAATATTATCAAAGGGATTGCCGATGGATGCAAGCAAGCTAAATGCCCGCTGCTGGGCGGCGAAACAGCTGAAATGCCCGGTTTCTACGAGAACAATGAATATGATATGGCTGGATTTGCTGTCGGAATTGTGGATAACAGTAAAATTATCGATGGTACCGAAATACGCGTCGGACACAAGCTCATCGGTATCGCCTCCAGCGGCTTGCATAGCAACGGCTATTCGCTGGTTCGCAAAATTTGTTTTGAGGTACTCAAATTAAAAATTGACGAGACCATACCCGAGCTTGGTAAAACCATTGGCGAAGAATTGCTGACGCCAACCAGGATTTACGCTGCAACCGTAAATGGTCTTTTAAAAGATCTGCCGGTCCATGGGATTGCGCATATCACCGGTGGCGGCATTTCTGATAATCTCGTGCGGGTTGTGCCGCAAGCCTGCAGCATCTTAATTCGTAAGGAGAGCTGGGATGTTCCGCCGATTTTTTCTTTTTTGCAGCAGGCCGGCAACATCTCCGAAAAAGAAATGGCGCGGACATTTAACATGGGGCTCGGGATGATAGTTGTTGTGCCTGACGGTGCCGTTTTGGATGTTTTACAGCGCATCGAGGCGATGAATGATCGCGCATTTGTTATCGGTGAAATTCGTGATTGCAGGGAAACCGACAAGCGCTTAATATGGGAATAAGCGCATCAAAAAACAAAAAGGGCCAAAAAGTGGTTCCATCTATTTGGGCGAAATTTATTAAAAAAATAATCCGTATGATGGATTGGATTGCCGAAGGGCAGACTGCCGGCGCATTATGCAAGGGGTGAGTCAGCGGCAAAACGGATGCTCGGAGAGTGTCTCCAAAGAAAGAATAATCAAAATCCTCCTCTAAGGTCAAGTTCCGCAATTACTTTTCAAAAATCGTAATGACTGTGATTTCAGGTGTCCGTCTCCTGGTTCAAAGGTTCAACGTTCAAAGATTCACAGGTTGGATAACAGCAGAAAAAGGAGGAACATCAGGACGCAATAATATCTCCGATGTATATATTAGGTATAGAAACATCATGCGATGAAACTGCTGCGGCCGTTGTTCAAAACGGGACCGACATTTTGGCTTCGACGGTTTCTTCGCAGGTCGCGGTGCATCATCGTTACGGCGGTGTCGTTCCCGAGCTGGCCTCCAGAAAACATGTTGAAGCGATTGTGCCGGTGGTCGCAAAAGCCATTAGCGGTTCGAGCTTAAAACCAGATCAGATTGATGCCATTGCTGTAACCCGCGGGCCGGGCCTGGTCGGAGCTTTGCTGGTGGGGTTTTCCTTCGCCAAAGCCTACGCTTATTCACTCCGTATTCCTTTAGTCGGGGTGAATCATCTGGAAGGCCACATCAACTCGGTGTTTCTGGAACCGGAATCACCGCCATTTCCCTTCGTGGCGCTGCTGGTATCAGGCGGTCACACCGGCATTTATTATGTAACCTCGCACACCGCAATTGAGATCATGGGGCAGACCCGTGATGATGCAGCCGGAGAAGCCTTTGATAAGGTTGCCAAGCTGCTTGGTTTGGGCTACCCCGGCGGGAGTGTCATTGATAAGCTTGCAAAAAAAGGTGATCCCCAAAAAATTAGTTTCCCGCGTCCCTATCTGAATAAATCCGAATTTGATTTTAGTTTTAGCGGGATTAAAACAGCAGTCAGCCTCTACATTTCCAAGCACGCATCAGACGATAAAACCTGCAAGGCGGATATTGCGGCCGGATTTCAGGAAGCGGTAGTTGAGGTGCTGGTTTACAAGGTAATCAACGCTGCTTTAAAAATGAACTGCGAACACATCGCTATCGTCGGCGGAGTGGCCGCCAACAGCGGTCTAAGGGACCGGGTAAGGCGTGAAGCTAAAAAAAGAGGACAAAGAGTTTACATTCCATCCATCCATCTGTGCGGCGATAATGCCGCTATGATCGCGGCAGCAGGTTATCACTACCTGAGTGCCGGAATACAGACCGGCCTGGATGATGATGTGTTCAGCCGCACAAAATGATATAGCCATTTCCCCAATTCCTAAATTCCTAAATACTTTGCTTTGAGTGCCATAATTCGTCTCACCGATTCGATGCCTTTGGTTTTGAGTTCCGGAGAGTCCTTTAAGTTCTGTATAATTTCCTTACAGGCGATCTCAATATTGGGGCCTTTGTGGCAGATCAAGGTTATGTCAATCCCCGCCTGAAGAATCTGCCGGATGGCTGTGTTTATATCATAATGCTTGTTTATTGCTCCCATATCCAGATCATCGGTCATGGTGATTCCTGAAAACCGCATGCGATCCCTTAAAAGTTTTCCGGCAACATGTTCTGACAGACTGGCCGGCCATTGGGGGTCAATTTTTCTATAGATGATGTGGGATAACATAATGCCGGCGACCCCGCTGCGAATACAGGCTTCAAACGGCACAAGGTCGCAGGATTCCAGTTCGGACAAATCACCATCGAAGATTGGCAGATCAATATGGGAATCAAAAACGGTCCGACCGATGCCTGGAAAGTGCTTGGCAATAGCCATTATTTTATTTTGTTGTAAATGCGAAATTACGGTTACACCCAGTTTTGAAACCCAGACGGGATCATGGCCAAATGCTCTGCCGGCCATGACGCTGTCGATTTCTTTTGGCGCCACATCCATGACGGGGGCCAGGTTCATGTTAATGCCGGCCTGTGATAGTTCAGCAGCAGTCCTTTCCGCAAAGTAAATGGCATCCTTTTCACTCTTCATGGCGGGGTTGCCCGGAAACTGCGTAAATGGTTTCTTTAGCCGCGCCACCTGCCCGCCTTCCTGATCAATGGCAATCATCAAGGGCGGCTGTCCGCTCATGCGCGCATACGCTTGAACCGATCGACACAATTTTTTAACCTGATGCGGCGTTTCGACATTTTGAGAAAAAAGGACAATTCCGCCGACTTTGAGGTCGCCGATGAGAAATTCCAAATCCTGATTGAATCGCGTTCCTTCAAAGCCGACCATCAGACGTTGACCGGACAACTGTTCAAGTGACAATGTTTCGGGATTCATGAAAATTTTCTTGGTTTCATGTTTATATAGAAATGCTATAAAGTTGGCGCAATGGAGTAAATACGATTGCGGATTGCGGAATCTTTTTTACTCCAGGAAATGGAGATCGTCAACCTTTGCCGAAATTATAGCATAATTGCCGAGATAGGATAAGTCCGGACTAATTTGACAGCATCGCGGGTAAGGGGAAGTTTTCTTCCGTGTTTTCTTGGTAGAATTGCACCATGTTTTCAATCAGCTTGTCGACTTTGGGTTTGCTCAGCGGCCTTGAAAACAGATAACCCTGACCGAATTGACATTTCATATCCAGCAGAATACCAAATTGCTCTTCGGTTTCCACCCCTTCGGCCACCACGATCATGTCCAGCCGATGGGCCAGCGAAATGATCGCTTCGACAATATTGCGGTTACCGTCCGGTTCCGTTTGTATTCTCGAGACAAAACTGCGATCCACCTTCAGCGTGTCAATCGGTAGGCGTTGCAGATAACTTAACGAAGAATAGCCGGTCCCGAAGTCGTCAATTACCAGCTTTAAACCAAAGTCTTTTAAGCGGTGAACCAGGCGGATGGTTTCGTCGGCATCTTCCATGAGGGCGGTTTCGGTAATTTCCAATTTCAGTTGTTCGGGCGGCATGCCGGTTTTGTCAAGAATTTCTTTGATATCATCGAGCAGGGTAGGGGATAAAAAATGCTTGCTGGATATGTTGATGTTCATTGTGAGCTTGAGCTGATCTTTGAGTAGATTTTGCCAGTAACATAAATCTTGACAGGCCTGCTCGGCGATCAACTGGGTGATCGGAACGATAAGGCCGGTCTCTTCGGCGATGGAAATAAATGAACCCGGATAAATAAGGCCCAGCTGGGGGTGGTTCCACCGAATGAGCGCTTCAAAACCCACAAGGGATGATGTCTGCAAATCAACAATGGGCTGGTAATGATTTTCAAATTCGTTTCTGTGGATGGATTTGCGTAGATCGGTTTCTCTTTGCAGCAGGTGCAGTGCTTTTTTGTGTAAGGTTTTATCGAAAATCTTATATTGCGCTTTGCCGTTTTCTTTGGCGTGATACATTGCCGCATCGGCATCCCGGATAATGTCCTCGGCTTCTACATAGTCTTTGGTATTTAACACCACTCCAAAACTGGCCGGTGCAAAAACTTCCTTACCTTCAACCATAAAAGGGCGTTTCAATTCCTGCTGCAGCCTGTCGGCCACCGCGCTGGCGAATTCGCTATTTTCGATATCTTCAAGCAGGATGACAAATTCATCGCCCCCAAAGCGCCCCAGGGTATCAAGGTCTCTGAGAGACTCCTGTATCCGCTTTGCAAATGCGCCCAGGAGACTGTCGCCGACGCTATGGCCGAGACTGTCGTTTACCAGTTTGAAGCGGTCGATGTCCAGATAAAGAACTGCAAAATGATAATCTTTACGACGCTTGGCGCGCTTAACCGCCATATTTAAGTGCTCCATAAACAAGGCGCGATTGGGTAAACTCGTGAGGGTATCATGGAAGGCCTGATGATAGATTTGCCGCTCGGCTTCCTTGAGTTCGGTGATATCTGCCATGGAGACAACACTTTTATCGGCACCGGGGATGGTGGCAAAGGTACACAGCATGTCCATTTGATTATTTTCTTTATCCATGAATTTGCATTCGAAATTCGGTGTTATTTGACCGGATTGAAACTGGTCCGGAATAACTTCTTCGCTGCGTATTTTGCGCTGGCTCTTCTCATCGATAAAGTGGAGCCAGGATTTTACGTTTTCGATCTCATCTTTTTTAAAGCCTGATATATTTACAAATTCGGAATTCGCCAGAGATATGGTCATATCATTTTCAACAATGATGGTCGCCGCTCCGGTGTTTTCAAAAATGGTTCGATATTTCATCTCAGATTCACGAAGCTCGGCGGTGCGCTCCCTGACCTTTAGTTCGAGGGTTTCATTGGCTTCCCGCAGGGCTTCTTTGGATCTGTTGATATTATTAATCAACAACTGGGTAAAAAGGCTGATTAATATAATGATTCCGACAGTGATTAAAATGGTGAGATCCGGGCTGGAAAAAATGGACTTTTCAAAATAATAATAGAAAAAGGAAACCCCTGTTCCGATAATGATCAGGCCCATATTATCCAGATTTAAAGTACGGCCTTTCTTATTCATCCCCTGCCTCTTATGGATAAGAATTCCTGTAATAAGCTGATTTTAAACGAATTTAACAGATTAACGGCCCGTTTGTGTACCGATAGTGCCCGGCGGGCCGAATCAAAAGATATTCCAGATATATATCGGTCATTTTTTATCAAAACTTAAGATCGCGGAGACCGATTTCGCACGGAATTGAATTTTAGGCAGGTAGATCCTAAAGATGATAGATGGACGGCAAACAAATACGCTTGGGCGCATTTATCGATCCATTGATGGGGTGAATTTAAGGTCTGGATGTTGCGCCGGGTAGCTGGCGCCTGCTTGCCAAACCGATTTTCTGAAAATCGGTTTCCTATTCTTTGCGTGACGCATAACAGCGGCGCTCGAAATAGGTGGCGGTGGCCTCATCGAATATGGCTTCATTTTCATGAATGTACTTTGGTTTACCTTCCCAGGCACCGCAGGCCAGCACGACAGGCTCACCTAAAGCAAACTTTCGGCCGCATGCCGGGCATCCTTCTTCATTCAAGCGGTTCAGTTTTTCAAGATCAATAATGGTCTTCAATCGATTCTCGCCAGAGCGTGCCATAAATTCCTCCTCTTTTTCATTTTGAAGCACGGTATCGGGTTACGATAACCTATAACCTAAATTCCAACTGTCAGCGTGTCAAGCCGACAATGTTGTCTACCATTCCATTATTCCATGATTGAAGCAGAAACCCAGAACTCATAATATACTAAACATTTTAAATAAGTTATATAAATTTCGAGACGTTTATTCGGGGCCGGGGTTCTACCGCCGCAGCTGGTACTTGCGAACGGCTTGATTATGATCTTCTAAATTGGTCGAGAAGTGATGGGTGCTGTTTTTTTTGGAAACAAAGTAAATATACTTTGTGTCGGCAGGATAAAGGGCGGCTTCGAGGGAAGCACTGCCCGGATTTGCGATCGGACCGTGGGGCAGCGCTCTTATCTTATAAGTGTTATAGGGTGTCAGGGTTTCAAGGTGTTTGCGATTCAGGTTGCCGTCAAAGTTTTTCAGGCCGTAAATAACCGTTGGGTCAGACTCCAGACGCATTTTTTTCTTTAACCGGTTGTGGAAAACCGATGAAATTAGCCAACGCTCGAAAGGTGCGCCGGTTTCCTTTTCAATGATCGAGGCCAGCGTCACCACCTGATGGCTTGAGAACCCCAGTTGTTTTCCCCGCTCTTTCCACTCCGGTTTAAAAACCAGCCAGAATCTTTGGACCATGGAAGATACAATTGTTTTTGTACTCACGTTTTTGGGGAAATAATAGGTTTCCGGGTACAGGTAACCCTCAAACGTTTCAGCGGTTATGCCGTGTTCGCGTGCAAAGGCGGCATCGGTTGCAACCTCAATAAAGTCGGCTTGCTCCGCAAATCCCTCCCGCTCAACAAGTTCGGCAATTTGATAGATATTGAGCCCTTCGGGTACGGTGAGCCTGTAGAGTTTGACATCACCTTTAACCAATTTTTCCAGTATCTTAATCGGCGGCATCGATGCGGCCAGACTATATTCTCCGGCTTTGAGCCGCTTGTCGTATCCCTTCAGGCGGGCAACCAGGTTGAATTTAAAAGGATGTATGATTATTCTGCTTTTAAAAAGGGTTTCGGTAGTCGCTTTTAATGGCTGACCGGCGGGTATGGTAATCACCGCTTTTCTCAAGGCGGAGCCGGCGGGTTGTTCGGCATAGTGCCGCAAATCTAAGATGAAAACGGCAAGACCACAGAGGGCTGTAAATATGAGGGTGGATGAAATGAAAAGGATTTTTTTCAATATGTGACTGTCCCCTGATCTGCGGGTCTGTCCGCCCGCAGATACATGATGAATCCAACGGATGCTTGTTTAACGATCTTCGTATATCAGTATATTCAAAATACATATCTGTTGTCAAAGACCCAATTCAGCGCGTCTGCGTTTACCTTGACATCGCAGAATAAAGCAAATAACTAAACGATTTGCAAAATCCTACCTTTTTATTATAAAATCGTTAATAAACGAAAGGACCGCTAAGGAATCTTAAAGAATGGAAAAACCAAAGCTAAAAGAACACCACATTAAATCCACCTGGTGCAAAGGATGCGGAATTTGTGTAGAACTGTGCCCCAAAAAGGTTCTCGCGTTAGATGACCGGGAAAAAGTAAGTGTCGTTCGAGCCGAAGATTGCATCTGTTGCAAACTCTGTGAGCTTCGGTGTCCCGACATTGCCATTGAAGTAGAAACGGAAGAATAGAGCAATGATATGAAAGACAAGACTAAATTCGTACAGGGCAATGAAGCTTGCGCTGAAGCCGCTTTATACGCAGGGCTTGATTTTTTCGCTGGCTATCCGATAACACCATCTTCCGAAATTACCGAAACGTTAGCTTATCGCCTGCCGCAAATCGGTGGGAAATTCATACAGATGGAAGATGAGATCGCGTCGCTGTGTGCCATTATCGGTGCCTCGCTGACCGGTTGCAAAGTAATGACGGCCACCAGTGGACCCGGATTTTCCCTGATGCAGGAAGCCCTGGGGTATGCCATTATGGCCGAAATCCCCTGTGTTATTGTCAACGTGCAGCGCGGCGGGCCATCCACCGGATTGCCGACCCACGGCAGCCAGGGAGACGTCAATCAAGCGCGCTGGGGAACTCACGGCGATCATGCCATTATAGCGCTTACGGCTTCCAACCACCAGGATGTTTTCACAAATACGGTCGAAGCGTTTAATCTGGCTGAAATTTACCGGACGCCGGTTATTTTGTTACTGGATGAAGTCGTTGCGCATATGCGGGAGCGTCTCGTGATTCCGGAACCCGGCGAAATCCCGCTGGTCGAACGCTTAAAAACCACTGTTAAACAGGGCGTGGATTATCACCCTTATTTGCCGCGCGAAGATGGCCGCCTGCCCATGTCTGATTTCGGCGGTGTTCACCGCTTTAATGTTACCGGGCTCTTTCATGACATGTGGGGATTTCCATCCAGTGAACCCGGGGTGGTCCATGGCTTGTTGCGCCATCTGGTGGACAAGCTCGAAAACCGGACGAATCAGCTTGCGCGTTACAAGGAATACTATACCGAAGATGCCGAGCAGTTACTGGTGTCCTACGGTTCTGCAGCCCGTTCTGCCCGTCATATTGTCGAAAACAGAAGATTGCGCGGTGAACGTCTGGGCCTTCTGGAGCTGCAGACGCTATGGCCTTTTCCCACGGATATTGTGAGGGAAAAATGTGCCCACGTAAAATCCGTTGTCGTCGTGGAACAGAATATGGGGCAAATAATGCAGGCGGTCAAACTTGCGGTGGATCAACCCGATAACGTGTTTCTGGCCAATTGTATTGATGGCACTTTCATCGCGCCATCGGATATCATGAATATTCTGCGGCTGATCCAGGGAAAGGGAGTTTAAATCATGGCTGTCAAAGATTATTTGCGCGAACGCTTTTTCCCCCATCTCTGGTGCCCGGGATGCGGGCATGGAACAATTTTAAACGGCCTGCTGCAGGCCATTGAGAAACTGGGGTTGAGCAAAAATGAGATTGTGATGGTTTCCGGTATCGGATGTTCGTCCAGAATCACCGGCTATGTCGACTTTCACACCCTGCACACAATCCATGGCCGCGCATTGGCGTTTGCCACAGGTGTAAAGATAGCGCGCCCGGAGCTCAATCTCATCGTTCCCATGGGGGATGGCGATGCACTGGCGATCGGGGGCAATCATTTTATTCATGCGGCCCGCCGAAATATTGATATCACCGCAATCGTCATGAACAATCGAATTTACGGCATGACCGGCGGTCAGTTTTCGCCGTTATCGGGTGAAAACATATACGCAACCACCGCGCCGTATCTGACGATTGACCCCGGCTTCGATGTCGTCGAGCTGTCAAAAGCCGCCGGTGCGACATTTGTGGCGCGAACCACTACATACCACATTAAACAGATGGCGGACATTATCCGGCGAGCTGTTCTGCACAAAGGTTTTTCGGTGGTGGAGATTCTGAGCCAGTGCCCGACCTATTTTGGCCGTAAAAACAAAGCCGGCGATGCAGTTGATATGATCCAGTATTTTAAGGATCATACAACCTCGATCGGATCAAAGGCCAAAAAAGAAAACCCCGACCTGCTGGAGCGCGGTATTTTTGTCCAAAAAGAGATGCCGGAATACTGTAGCGAATATGCTAAAGTGGTCGAAAAGGCAATGAAAGGGCAATAAATATGGAAAGATGCAGGATGGTATTTTCAGGATCGGGCGGGCAGGGGGTCATCACGGCGTCTATTATTCTCTCCGAAGCAGCGGTGATCTACGAAAAACTGACCGCCGTACAATCTCAGTCATACGGAGCCGAAGCCAGGGGAGGGTCAACTCGCGCAGATGTTGTTATATCCGATTCGGACATTCATTTTCCGAAAGTAATTCAGCCCAATGTGCTGGTATGTTTGACCCAGGAGGCCTATAGTAAATTTTATCCGATCATTCGTCCGGGTGGGTTATTGATTACCGACAGCCGATTTGTGCAAACGGAAAAAAAAGTTGATGCCCAGCAAAAAGAATTCGCCATGTATGATACCGTTATGGAAAAAATCGGCAAACCGATTGTGTTCAACATCTGCATGCTCGGGGTGGTGATCAGTTTAACAGAATTGGTCACGCCCAAATCCATCATGAATGTACTGAAAAAACGAATTCCGGCCGACTTTTTGGAAATGAATCGCACGGCTCTGGATATCGGAGTCAAATTAGGCGAGGCCACCAAAAGGTAAAAACGGTCCAGCGAGGTCTGAAAATCTATTGCCTTAATAAATTAAAGTACCACACGATCAATTGGGGTCCGAAAAGGATGTAAGTAATACCGCCGATAGCCAAGAAAGGGCCGAATGGAATCGCAAGTTTCATGGATTTGCGCGTTTTTAGCATAACGAGCATGCCTGAAACCGTTCCGACTGCTGATGCCACAAATATTGTGAATAGGACACCTTTCCAGCCAATGATTGCACCCATCATCCCCAAAAGCTTAATGTCTCCTCCCCCCATACCCTCTTTTTTGGTGATCAGGTGATACAGCCAGGCCACCAGGAACAGGCTGCCGCCACCGATTAATATCCCCAGGATGGATTCAATATAGGTGATTTGGGGCAGTGCAAAACTGGCCGCAAAAAAGACGGGTATTCCCGGCAGCGTGATCACATCGGGAATGATCTGATGATCGATGTCAATAAACGTTATGACCAGTAAGGCGGCCATAAAGACATAGTACACAGCCGTTTCAAGCGCAAAGCCGAATTTAAAGAATACGCCGGCAGCAAACAAACCGCTCAGCAATTCAACCACAGGATAGCGAAATGAAATTGGCGCGTCGCAGTGGCGACATTTTCCTCTAAGCCACACGTAACTCAAGATCGGTATATTGTCGTAAAAATGAATGAGCGTGCCACAATTTGGACACATAGAACGGGGATGGACAATTGATTTTGATTCCGGGAGTCGATATATGCATACATTTAAAAAGCTGCCGATGCATAAACCGAAAATAAAGACCCAAACCTCGGTGAAATAATTTGCCATGATCGTTTCCCTATCCCTTTTATTTTGATATATTTCATAAAAAAATAAGATGGATATTGTCAAAGAAAAATTATGTCTTATTATAAATCGTTCCACCTGTTGTGACCGGTGGAGGGGTTGTCATGATTTTTATTTCGGCCAAATATGGTGAACCTTGAGCCATCGGGCAACCCCCAGGAGATAAAATGGCACAAAGCGATAATGATGATCTGATCAGCCTCATTGAAGAAGATGGTGCTATCGCTGACATCCCGACTTCCCTCCCGTTATTGCCGGTTCGAGATATTGTGATCTTTAGTGATATGGTTCTGCCGCTTTTTGTAGGGCGCGAAAAGTCAATCCGAGCTGTCGAAGAAGGCGTGGCCAAAGATGGCTTTTTGATGTTAGCGACCCAGAAGGACCCCGCAATTGAGAATCCCGGCACAGACGACATTTATAGCATCGGCACCGTTAGCCGCGTTTTGCGGATGTTGAAACTTCCCGACGGCAGCCTTAAAGCATTGGTGCAGGGATCCGCCAAGGCCAGAATTACGAACTACCTGAGAAAACGGTCCTCTTATCGGGTAAAAATAGAGTTTGTTGAAGAACAACCAGTTGAGGAAATCAGTCTGGAAATAGAGGCCTTGATGAGAAGCGTCGGGGAAAATTCAGAGAAGATCCTTTCGTTGCGCGGGGAGATGTCGGGCGATATCAGCACAATTTTACAGAGTATTGAGGAACCCGGCAAACTGGCCGATCTGGTTGCCTCCAATTTGAAACTTAAAATTCAAGAATCCCAGGAGCTGCTCGAATTAATCGATCCGATAAAACGACTTAAAAAAGTAAACGACTTACTTTCACGGGAACTCGAACTTTCAACTGTGCAGGCAAAGATCGAGTCTGATGTGAAAGATGAAATTTCAAAATCCCAGCGCGATTATTTTTTGCGCGAACAGGTCAGGGCCATTTACAAAGAACTCGGTGAGCAGGACGAGAAGGCGCATGAGATCGAAGATTACCGCAAAAAGATCAAGCGCGCCAAAATGCCGAAAGAGGCCGACCAGGAAGCGACCAAGCAATTAAAGCGACTTGAACAGATGCATCCCGACTCGGCCGAAGCAACCGTTTCACGTACCTACCTTGACTGGTTGGTGTCCATGCCATGGGGCAAGTCTTCCCGGGATAGCTTCGATATTCAAGAAGCCAAAACCATATTGGACCGGGACCACTACGGCCTAAAAAAGATAAAAGACCGCATCCTCGAATACCTGGGCGTCCGCAAACTAAACCCCAAGATGAAAGGTCCGATTCTTTGTTTTGTGGGCCCTCCCGGAGTCGGCAAGACCTCTTTGGGTCAATCGATTGCCCGGGCCATGAAGCGCAAATTTGTCCGGATTTCGTTGGGAGGCATCCGCGATGAAGCCGAAATCAGAGGTCATCGGCGAACTTATATCGGTGCCATGCCGGGAAGGATACTGCAGGGATTGAAGCAGTGCGGCAGCAACAACCCGGTTTTTATGATGGATGAGATTGACAAACTGGGCGCTGATTTTAGGGGAGACCCCTCTTCGGCGCTTTTGGAGGCCCTGGATCCGGAACAGAATTCTGCCTTCAGCGATCATTTTCTCAATCTACCCTTTGATCTTTCGAAAGTGATGTTTATTCTGACGGCCAATGTAACCGATACGATTCCGACCGCTTTACTGGATCGGATGGAAATCATTACACTCTCCGGTTATACCGAAGAGGAAAAAACGGTGATCGCCAAAAACTATCTTATTCCGCGCCAAATCAAAGAAAATGGGTTAAAGACCAGATCAATTCGCATCAGTTCGGGCGCCCTGCAACAGATTATCGCAGAATATACATCTGAGGCCGGGTTGCGCAATCTTGAGCGGGAAATTGGCACCATTTGTCGTAAAGTGGCGCGCAGAATTGCCGAGGGTGAAAAGGAGCCATTTGCCATCGCCAAGAGCAACCTGCCGAAATACCTGGGAGTTCCGAAATACGGTCCCGAAATGGATCAGGAAGAAAGCCAGGTGGGTCTGGCGACCGGCCTGGCCTGGACCCAGGTGGGAGGCGAAGTTTTGTATGTCGAAGCATCCTTGATCGGAGGAAAGGGCGACTTGATTGTTACCGGGCAGCTCGGTGACGTCATGCAAGAGTCTGCCCGGGCGGCGGTTAGCTATGCACGCGCAAATCTGGCTTCGATAGGATCGAGCGAAAAGAAATTTGAAAATCTGGATATCCATATTCATGTACCGGCCGGTGCGATCCCCAAGGACGGCCCCTCGGCCGGCATCGCTATGGCGACCGCTCTGATTTCTGCCCTCACCAACAAATCGATACGCAACGATGTGGCGATGACCGGTGAAATCACACTCAGGGGCCGGGTTCTTCCCATCGGCGGCTTAAAAGAAAAGGCGCTGGGGGCCATGCGTGCCGGTATTCGAACCGTCATTGTACCCGAGAAAAACAGAAAAGACCTGACAGAGCTGCCCCGACATCTTAAGCGCAAGATTAAGTTTCTACCGGTAAAGCATATGGATGAAGTGTTGTCAGAGGCGATTATCGGAATGAAGCCAAAGGGCACGCCGAAACGGGCAAAAGTCAAGCGCCGCTAACCGGAGTTTATGAAAATCCTTGCCGTAGATACAGCGACAAAAAGCTGCAGCGTCGCAATACTTGAGGCCGGGTCCCTGTCCGCCGAGCTAACAACCCTGAAAGATCAAACCCACTCGAAACAATTAATGCAATTAATCCATAAAGGGTTGGCGTTGTCCGGGTTTAGCACCGGTGAGTTGGACGGTCTGGCCGTTACAATCGGTCCGGGTTCATTTACGGGACTTCGTATCGGGATCAGTACCATAAAGGGATTGGCCCATGCCCTGGATAAGCCGGTTGTCGGCGTATCCAGTTTGGATGCGCTTGCCTGGCAATGTGCGGATCGTTCTCTTCTGATATGTCCGTTGATCGATGCCCGCAAGGGCGAAGTCTATTCTGCGACCTATCGATACGAAAATGATAGATTGACCCGGAAAAGTTCCGAGAACGTAGGGATTCCGGAAGCTGTTGTTCAGAAAATCAAGGAGCCCTGCGTGTTTATTGGAAGTGGTGCACAGCTTTATCGCAGAAACATAAGTACGGTATTGGGTGATCAGGCGCATTTTGCGCCTGGAAGCCAGAACAACATCCGGGCATCAAGCGTCGCCTTTCTCAGCATGCAAAGATTTGAAACCAACGACACCGATGAGGTTGGCGATCTGGTGCCGCACTATATAAGGAAATCGGACGCGGAATTAAACTTTTGACAATACAGGTTCACGTTGATATAAAGAAAATTTTATACAATCCCAGCTTCGCATTAATTTTCATGAGGAGCCCCTTGGTGTCATAAAATTAGACGCTTCATCCCGCGAAGGGGGGCAAGATTCAGGCAATATGGTTTATTTACATTAACCCGCGTTTTTTTAACTTACGTATAGCGATTCAATGGAGAAATATTCTTGGCCTGAAACGGCCGGCCAGACGGCCTTCCCGGTGGCAAGAGCCGGCTATCCGCTGATTTTTAGTGCGGCGTTTGTCACCCTGATTTTTGCCCTGCTGGGGATGACATACCTGACCCTGCTATGCCTGGTGATCACCTTCTGTTTTTGCGGATTTTTCAGGGATCCGGATCGGGTGATACCCGATCAACCAGGCGGTATCGTATCGCCTGCAGACGGAAAAGTCATTTTGGCGGGCAATGCTGATACGACGTCTTTTTACGAAGGCGACTGTAAAAAGATCAGCATCTTTATGTCCGTATTTAATGTGCATGTTAATCGCATCCCGTTTGATGCCAACGTAAAAGAGGTTCATCATCGTCCCGGAAAATTTTTTGCGGCAAATCTGGATAAAGCCTCTTTACAAAATGAGCACAATGCTGTTTTGCTCGAAACTGAAGATGGGCACCGCATATGCGTGGTTCAGGTGGCGGGCCTGATTGCCAGAAGGATCATCTCTAAGGTACAGCCCGGAGATGATATGGTTCGGGGGCAGCGCTTCGGCCTGATCTGTTTTGGTTCGCGGCTTGATGTTTATCTGCCGGAAAATGTGGAAATCAAAGTGGCTGTTGGCGATAAAGTTAAGGCGGGAGCGTCTATCATCGGACAATTCCCAATGAATTCCTGAAACAATCGGAGCCCAGTAAACAGTTTACTAAAAAAAGTCCCACTGCGTTCAGATCTAATTTCGATTACAATATCGCCGGATTTCAGCTCAGCGTCTGCGAATCGGCGGTTTTTTATAAAATGGAGACAACGCTTTTACCTGACTGGATGTGCCTATGAAAAAAACATATGAAATAGCGGTAATCCCGGGCGACGGGACAGGGTCGGAGGTGGTTGCCGAGGGAATTAAAGTCCTTGAAGCAACGGCCGCTAAATGTGATTTCGGTTATCATTTCACCACTTACGATATCGGCGGTGATCATTATCTGGCGACAGGTGAAACCATTTCCGATCAAGCGCTTGAATCCCTCGCAGAAAAAGATGCGATCTTTTTAGGTGCCATCGGCCATCCGGAAGTCAAGCCCGGCATATTGGAAAAGGGCATTTTGCTGAAAACCCGTTTTACGTTAGATCAATATATAAATTTAAGACCTGTTAAGCTTTATGAAGGCGTATATACACCGCTGAAAGACAAGCTCCCCGAACATATTGATTTTGTCGTCGTCCGTGAAAATACAGAGGGGATTTATGCCGGGGCCGGTGGTTGTCTGAAGCGCGGGACGCCAGACGAGATTGCCACCCAGGAATCGATCAATACCCGCAAAGGCGTGGAGCGTTGTATTCGGTATGCGTTTGAATACTGCCGGACAAGAAACAAGGCCAAAAAACTAACGCTTTGCGCTAAAACCAATGTCTTAACTTATGCCTCTGATCTCTGGGAACGCGCATTTTACGAGGTAGGCGAAGAATACCCGGATATCGAAACCGATTATGCCCATATTGATGCCCTTTGCATGTGGATGGTAAAAAATCCGGAGTGGTTCGATGTTATCGTTACCGATAATATGTTCGGTGACATTATTACCGATCTCGGCGCCATGATACAGGGCGGCATGGGAATCGCAGCCGGCGCCAATATCAACCCGGATGGCGTTTCGATGTTTGAACCCATCGGAGGCTCGGCGCCCAAATACATGGGTCAGCAGAAAATAAACCCGATTGCAGCCATATCGGCAGCGCAGCTGATGCTGGAGACCCTCGGGGAGAAAAAGGCAGCCGGCTTTATTGAAGCCGGTGTCGCTAAAGTACTGCGAGAAGATATCAAAGATGTCGCTGCCGGCAAGATGGGGTATAGCACCCGGGAGGTCGGCGATCTGGTTGTGAAGTATATAGAGGAAAATTGCTAGGTCTGGATAAATTATAGTTTAGAGGGAATGCAACATGGCTCAGAAAAAAATAAACATTGCGGTTGCCGGAGCCACAGGTGCCGTTGGAAACCAGATGATTCGATGTCTGGAAGAGATGAATTTCCCGGCCCGATCTGTAAAATTGCTGGCTTCGAGTCGGTCTGTTGGCCGCCAGTTAAAATTTAAGGGTGACCTGATCGATGTAGAAGAAATGAAAGAGGACTCCTTCAAAGGCGTCGATATCGCGCTTTTTTCTGCCGGCGGCGGTACCAGTGAAAAATTTGCCCCCTGCGCTGCCAAGGACGGCTGTGTGGTTGTTGATAACTCGAGCGCCTGGCGTATGGATCCGAAGGTGCCGTTGGTGGTGCCCGAGGTTAATCCCCACGCCGTCGCCCATTATACCGAAAAGGGCATCATTGCCAATCCGAATTGCTCCACAATTCAGATGGTGGTCGCACTGCATCCGATCCACAAAAAATACGGCATTAAACGAATTGTGGTTTCCACCTATCAGGCGGTCTCGGGGACCGGCAAAAAAGCAATTGATGAGCTCTTTGATCAATCCCGCGCGATGATTAATTTTTTGGATTATAAAAATAATGTCTACCCTCATCGCATTGCGTTTAATTGTTTGCCCCATATCGATACATTTATGGATAACGGGTATACAAAAGAAGAAATGAAAATGGTCAATGAAACCCGCAAGATTATGGAGGATGATTCCATCGCCGTTACGGCAACAACTGTTCGCGTGCCGGTATTTTTCGGTCACTCCGAATCCGTAAATATTGAAACACACGAACCCGTGTCCGCCGACGATGTCAAGGCATTGTTGGCAGAAGCGCCGGGCGTTAAAGTGATGGATGATCCGGAGAAAAATCTGTATCCACTGGCAACCGATGCCGCCGGGCAGGATTTGACGCTGGTGGGGCGGATCCGCGATGATGAATCCATCCCCAATGGTATCAATATGTGGATTGTGGCAGACAATGTCAGAAAGGGCGCAGCCACCAACACGGTACAGATCGCTCAGATACTAGCGGATAAATATCTTTAGTCATCAAACTCAAATTACCAATAACAAATAACAATTAACGTCGAATTGGGCTTTTCTTGCCCAATTCGACCAGGAGCTGACAAATTGGATCGAATCCCGGTTACGCAGCAAGGTTTTGAAGCGCTTAAAAAAGAACTCGAAAATCTCAAGAAGAATGCACGCCCTCAGAATATAAAGGCGATTGAAGAAGCGCGTGCGCATGGTGACTTAAGCGAAAATGCAGAATATGCTGCTGCCAAAGATCGTCAGGGGTTCATCGAGGGTCGTATTAATGATCTGGAATTTAAACTGGCAAACCTAGATATTATCGCAACCGACAAACTTCCCAAGGATCGGGTTGTTTTCGGAAGTAAAGTTGTTCTTGAAAATATCGAAACCGGTGAAGATGTCATCTACCAGCTGGTGGGGCCGGACGAGTCGGACATTGAAAACGGACGCATTTCCATATCATCGCCCCTCGGAAAAGCGATTATCGGTAAAAAACCGGGGGATGAACTTACCCTTCAGGTGCCCGGCGGTAAACGCAGTTACGAACTGATAGAAATATTGTAATCAGCGGCCGTGGATATTATTCGTAAGATGGATTAATTTTTCTTTCTTAATTCAAACCAGCAGATGGAATGTTGGAAAAATGGAATATTAAGTAACGCACGAAGGAAATAATCTTATTTAAATCAGATTTATTCCAGGTTAACCTATCATTCCAATAATCCATTATTCCGATTCACAACAGCACGATAATCATAACGAGCAAAATCGTTTTAGAATTTAAAACTATTCCAATAAATCTATAGGAGGTTTTTTCGTGGCAAGAATTACGATTGAGGACTGTTTAAAAAGAATTGACAATCGATTTTTATTGGTCAACATGGTGGCCAAGCGCGTGAGACAGATTCGGGAGGGTTCAGATTACCTGGTAAGCTCACCGAAAAATGAAGATATTGTCGTGGCGCTGCGCGAAGTCGCTGCCGGTAAAATAGTAAAAGTTGAGCCAGAAGAAAAAGAGGAGCAAGAAGCGTAAATAAAATCTCATAAATTTCACAACACTCCAAATTGGGGCGAAGCCCCTGGTTTGAGCCCCTTGCAAATCAGAAGTTCAAAATACAAAGCGCTGAACCGGGATGTCGGTAAAGCCTTGCACCGGTATGAAATGCTGCAGGACGGCGATCGAATTGTGGTGGGATTGTCCGGCGGGGCCGATAGCCTGACGATGATGTGGATGCTGTCCGAGCGCCTGGCGCGTATTCCGATAAACTATGAATTGTTTGCGGTCCACGTTGATCCCGGATTTGAGGGGGGCTTCAGCAAATCGCTTGAAACCTATTGTGAGAATAAAGGGTTCGCCCTTCGCGTTGAGCATACCGATTACGGCGTTTTGGGACACAGTTCAATCAACCGCGAAAATCCCTGTTTTCTTTGCGCCCGGCTGCGCCGAAAGCGTCTCTTTGAAATTGCCGATGAGCTGGCCTGCAATAAAGTGGCCCTGGGGCATAACAAAGATGATATCATCGAGACCCTTTTTTTAAACATCTGTTATTCAGGTGAAATCAGCACCATGGTTCCTTCCCAGCCGTTTTTTAAGGGAAAGTTTACCGTGATTCGGCCTCTGGCTTTTGCCGATGAAAAACGGATAAGAGACTTCGCCAGGGAGCAAAATTTTCCCGAGTTTGTCAATCCTTGCCCTTCAGCCAATAACTCGAAGCGTCAGGAAATAAAAACCGTATTAAAGCATCTGTACCGCTCCAATAATAAAATCAAAGGTAATATCTTCAGGGCCATGGGCCGGGTGAGAACGGATTATTTGCTCAAGTAGGAAATGGCTTTATGAAAGACACGCAAAATCAGCGCGATTACCGCAACATCCCAATTGATCAGGTCGGCATCAAAAATTTGCGCTACCCGATAACGGTTCGCGATCGCCGTGACGGATCGCAAAATACGATTGCCACGATAAATATGTATGTCGATTTGCCCCATGAGTACAAAGGCACCCACATGAGCCGTTTTGTCGAGATGCTCCATCTTTTGCAGCCGGAAGTTTCTTTGCAGAAATTTTCTGAAATCCTCGAAAACATGAAAAAGCACCTCAATGCGGCTTCGGCCCACATTGAAGTCACCTTTCCCTACTTTATCGAGAAAAGAGCGCCCGTGAGCACCGCCCCGGGTTTAATGGACTACACCTGTCGCATCATCGGGACCAGCGATCCATCCGGAAAGATCGATCTGGTTTCAGAGGTGATTGTGCCGATTTCATCTGTGTGTCCCTGTTCAATGGAAATCAGTGACCACGGGGCTCACAACCAGCGTGGTGAAGTGCAGCTGGCAACGCGTTTTAAAAAATTTATCTGGATGGAAGATATGATCGAGCTGGTGGAGGCGTCGGCATCCACCGACGTGTACTCCGTTTTAAAGCGCGTGGATGAAAAGAGCATCACCGAAGCGGCATTTTCAAATCCGAAATTTGTAGAAGATATTGTGCGCGATATTGCCAAGAAGCTGGAAAAAGATGATAATATTACCTGGTTTTCGGTCAGTGCCGAAAATTTCGAATCCATCCACAATCACAGCGCCTACGCCCATATCACCAGCCACTAAAAATTTCGCTCTATCCGAAAAGAAGGGCGATCTCATTTTATTCCAGGATTCGCAGGAGCCGCAGAATCAGGGCATCGGTTGATTTGTTCGGGGAATTGAACATGATGACATAGCGGTAGAGGCCGCCGTGGGCGCTTTTGATATAGCCGGCGCGGGTGCTGATGCCGTAAAGCGTGCCGGTTTTATAATACTCCCTTCCTTCCCGGCGCATCAGATAATAATAGGGCAGAAACTCCTGGAGAACCTGATCCATCTGTGCCGCCGATACTTTATTGTCCCTGGATATTCCGGAACCTTCCACAATCGACATATCCTCGATGTCCAGCATGTCTCTGGCATAGTCGCGTGCGATGGTGACGCCTTTGGCGAGCGTGCCCGGTGGCCCGATGACCTCCGCACCGGTGGCGATCAGCAACTGGTTGGTCGTAAAATTGTTGGAGTGTTCCAGGAGCTTGGCGACAATCTGCGCCAGCGAATATGCGGAATCGTATCTGAATATCAGGCGGTCGGTTTTGGTATTTATGCGCGTCAGCTTGACCTTACCGGTGAAACGGATTCCTTGTTTTTCGAGGAAATATTGAAAAAGTTTACCGGCGTAGATGGCAATTTCATTTTTATTATGCGAAAAAACGATGCGACCTTCATTTAATTTCGATGCTTTTATTTTCCGGACCACAAACGGCAGCAGCGGTGTTTGCGGTTCGGCACTGACATAACCTCTGGATGTGTTCTTAAAGTTGACGGTATTAAAATTGACGCATAACGCCCCGTTGGGGGCATCATAGGGCTGTGAGGATGAAGAGATACCGGGAATCGTGAGCGGCTGACTAAAATAGGAGTCGTCTATGACCAGATCATTGAGGGGTTGTGCATTTTTCAAGAGCACTGAAAGGACTTGTGATATTTTGACAATAACCTCCGAGACCAGCAGCGGATCGCCGTAGCCTTTGATTTTCAGGTTTGACTGTTCGTCCAGGTAAAATTCGCTCGGGAAGCGGTAATCGTCACCGAGGTAATGCAGGGCGACCAGGGAGGTGAAGATTTTTAAAATCGAAGCCGGAATCCGTTTTTTATCGGCATTTTTCGCCAATAAAATTTGTCCCTGGGGGTCGCTGACGAGGATGGCGTCATCCTTGCCGATAAACCGATCCAGTTCGTCAGGCTCCTGGGCCGGGAGGTGGGACGGGTTCGAAAGGATGCTCACAAAAATACCCAGCAAAAAAAGCCGCTTAACGATTTTTCGCCCGAAATGGTGGTGCGAATTGGAAACAAAAAGGTGCTTTGGCTGAAAACGCATCATGACTGGCTTTCGATGATTATGGTCACCGGCCCGTCATTAATCAGCGCAACATCCATCATTGCGCGAAAGCGACCGGTCTGAACCTTGACGCCTTTTGCGCGCACCATATCGACAAACCGCTCGTAAAGGTCGGTTGCTTTTTCGGGCTCAGCGGCTTCTATAAAGGAAGGGCGCCTGCCCTTGCGACAATCGGCTAACAGCGTAAATTGAGAAACGGCCAGCAATTCGCCACCCGTTTCGAGCAACGACCGGTTCATTTTACGGTTTTCATCTTCAAATATTCTCAGGTTGATGATCTTGTTGGCGAGATAATCTGCATCTTGGGCGGTGTCGCCCCTGGCGACCCCCAGCAAAACCAGGAGCCCGCTGCCGATTTGGCCCACAATTGCCTTATCTGCCGTGACGGTACTTTTTTTGACCCTTTGAACCACTGCGCGCATTTTCGATGATTTTTAGCTTGAGATTACTGAGTTTAATTGCTAGGTTCTATTGTTTTGACAGGGATCTTATAAAAAATAACATTTTTAAACAATGATATGTTATTATTACATAATTTACGCATTCGACCAACACCAAAAAATGAGACTCCGTGTTTCGCAAGGACCATTGGAAATGCCAGGGCCTCTCGGCTGTTATCGACACCGCCTCGACGGATGTTAATTTAAGAGATACGGAGCCGGACACGCAGAGACTAATTGGGTTGAAGAATAATTATTTTTATAATATAAATAGGTTATACAATCTATTCGATTCGTGCTTTCGTTTTTAGCGATGATAACGCCACCTGACCGATTGAACGGGGAGGCGGTTGGGAGATAACTTTTTGAAGAAAAAAAACCTGTATACAAAGCTCAATTTAATTTTTGGTCTTTTCTTTTTCTTTCCGGTTCTGGGATTTATTTTCTTTAGCATCAAGTATGACATGCTTAAAGACAAGTATGTTCCCTTATTCTTTTTGGGCATCCTGATCTTCTCATTTGCCGGGTTCACGATTCTCAAAAATCTGTTCGACAAGATCACCCGTATTTCAGAGCAAATGTCATCCGATTATCTCGATGAACTATCGGATGAACAGGTTTCACCCGGGCCCGATGAGTTACAGGGCATCGTCGAATCATTTAAAGCCATTGAAAGGCGGTTCAGCAGGACATTTAATGAGCTTGAAAAGAAGTCCTCCGAGATATCCATCCTCAAGGATCTTTCAGAGCTTTGCTATGTCACCTTTGACCCGGAGGAGATCCTTCATATCACGCTTGAGCGTGCTTTAATGCTGACCAACTCCGACCTCGGTTCGATCCTGACGCTCCAAAAAGCCGAGCCAAAGTCATTTGTTGTTAAGGCCACTGTCGGTCTTGGAAAATTTGTCAAGGCGGGGGACCGTATCGATTTTGAAACAAGCATCGCCAAATATGCGGTCATTAATAAATCGCCCCTTGTTGTTGAGGATATCGAAACAGACAATCGCTTCGGCAGAGCCAATCTGTCGCATTACGGAACGAACTCCTTTGTCTGTATGCCGATTAAAACCAGTAAAGATATTTTCGGGGTTTTGACAATTTCATCGCGAAATTTTGATCGCGTATACTCTCAGGATGATGTGGAGGTGTTGACCCCGCTTCTGAGTAATGCCGCTTTTACTTATGAAAATCTACGCTTGCTGAAAGAAAACGAGCGAAATAGAGTACATCTGCGTTCCGTAGAAAAAATATTTAAAATACTCATTTCGAGTTTTCGAGATACCGAACTCGTGCACGCCGTGCTCACTGAACTTCAAAGCGTGATTCCTTTTGAACTTGCCTTTGTATTGACCGCAGATGAAACGAAAGCAGGGCACTTAAAAATTTTCGACCAGCTCATCAATGGCCCGTCAAACCTTTCCAGAGGCACCAGCTATTCTTACAAAGGGTCGATCATCGAAAAAGTATTCAAGCAGGAAACCAGCCTGCTTGTGGACAATACCGGTTCAAGTGCCAACGCGGTGGATCGTGAACTATTTGCCGAACATGGCTGTACCTCTTGTCTGCTTGCACCGTTGAAAACCGACGGCATCGTGACCGGTATTTTAGCGCTGGCCGCCAAAGAAGTCGGTGTTTTTTATAACGTTCAAAAGATTATCACCTGGATTGCGAACGGTCTTTCGCTGGCGATTGAACGCAATCGGCTTTCAGCGGCAGTTGTTAAGCGTAATCGGGAATTGGATACAATCCGCCAGGTCGGCAGCGCACTGGCATCATCCACATTTGATATCAGCAAAGTTCTGAAATACACAATGGACATGATCCGTGAGGTGATGAACGTCGAGGCAGGTTCGATCTTATTTCTGGAAGAAGACGAACTCGAGGTTGCCGTGGCATTTAACATTAAGATTAAATCCATGAAAAAATTCCGCCTCAAGATCGGTCAGGGAATTGCCGGTTATGTGGCTGCCAGGGGCAAATCGATCCTGGTCAATGATATTGAAAAATCACCCCATTTCTTTCCGATGGTTGATCAATCCACCGGTTTTCAAACCCAGTCTGCGTTATGCGTACCTATGGTATCCCAGGGTAAAGTGATCGGTGTTATCGAGGTGCTCAATAAGGTAAACGGGGAGTTTAGCATCGATGATAAGGATCTGCTGCATTCCATAGCAACCTCTGTCTGTATTGCCTTAGAAAACGCCCGGCTTTACAAAGAGACCGTAACCATGGCCGAACAGGAGCGCGATATCCGGCATATGTTTCAAAAATTTGTCCCCAAGGAGGTTCTGGATAAGATCATTTATGATTCGGAAAACAACAGACCGGAAATCGAGGAACTAAAGACGCTTACGTTGCTGAATATCGACATCCGGGGCTTTTCGGATCTATCCCGGCAGATCGGTTCTCAAAAAACGGTATCGCTTTTAAACAGTTTTTTTTCGGTTATGGGCGGCATTGTGTTTAAGCATTCCGGAATCGTCGATAAATATCTGGGAGATGGGTTCCTGGCGTTGTTCGGTGCACCGGTATCAAGCACCAAGGATGCCGATAATGCCATCGCCGCAGGCTTTGAGATGAAAAAATCGATCAGCGCCGTGAATCGATATTTGGAAAAGAAATTCGGTGTGATGGTCCGGATGGGAATTAGTATCCACACGGGTGAGGTTGTGGTTGGAAACATCGGCTTTGAAAAGAAGATGGACTATACGGTTATCGGTGATCCCGTCAATACGGTTTTCAGGTTGCAGAATCTTACGAAGTCAATTCCGAATGGAATTCTCATTAGCGAAAATACCTTGCGGGCGACACGATCCAGGCCGGATGTTGGAGAAATCAAGATTTCACCTGACCTGGTACAGGAATTTGGGGGTATGAAAGTCTATGAGCTATTGAGCCAGAAGCCGGGCAAGCCTTACATTGTTGCCGCCAATTAGCTTTCCTATATCCGGTACTTTCAAAAACCCAGTTTTATCCCCGAAATTGCACCGGCACCTTTGCCCCTTTCATTTCGTCAATGCATCGGCTTACGGATATGGAAACCGGGCAATTTTCATTGCAGATTCTTGACAACCACCGCTTTGCCCATTAGTTTGACAGAATCATCGGGCTTTCTCAATGCGGGTTTGTGACGGAGGAAGATATGGAAAAGGAATATGCAGGGACCTTAAAAGGACAGTTTCTCCTGTCCATGCCCAGTTTGTTGGATCCAAATTTTCACCAAACCGTGACATGCATGTGTGAGCACAACTCGGAAGGTGCCATGGGGCTGGTGATCAACCGGGTTCATGACGCCCTGACGGCAAAACATATTTTCGAAGAGTTAAAAATTGATCATTCCAAAGGTGCAGAATCCATCCCGGTCCATCTGGGCGGTCCGGTTCACATCGCAGAGCTCTTCGTACTTCATGGTCCTCCCTTTGATTGGGAAGCTTGCCTGAAGATTACGCCAACCCTTGCAATGAGTAATACCAAGGATATTATCGAGGCGATTGCATTGGGTAAGGGGCCGGAATCGTTCATTATAACTCTCGGTTGCGCCGGTTGGGGTCCCGGGCAGCTGGAAGCCGAAATTAAAGAAAATGCCTGGTTGACCTATCCAATTTTTGAGGAGAATATTTTTGAGTTGCCGGTTGAAATACGCTGGGAGGAAGCGGTGAAGAAGATGGGAATCAATCCTGCGCTGCTTTCCGATACTGCTGGCCATGCTTAATGGGGAGGGGTATTTTAGGCACTTTTTTTTGCTTTCGCTTTAGGTTTCTTTTTCTTCAAGCAAACTTTATCTTTTTTGACAAAAGCGCACAATTTCGGATTATAGTATTCTTTACAGTTTAAAGGGTTATATAGCGGGCACTCAGGATGTTTTTCGGACATATATTGACTTTTCCCTTCTTAAATTAAATTCCCTGCTAAACCGGCTTTTTGTCGCGGTGACCGCTTCCAGATGATCCCACCTCATCATTTGAGCAACCGCTTATAAAGTTGGCAGACAGCCGGCGGTCGTTCGTTGCGTGAAAGAATGCAGCGCTGTCAGTGTTATAAAAATTGACCCGACCGGCCGAAATTCCGCCAAAACGCCGTTTTAATACCATAAAATCTTTGCCTTTACAAGGTATTATATCATATTCAATTCTGCTCAAAAAGGTTATGAGTTCTGGCCGGCCGGATACAATTTGTTGCCTGAAGTAACATTTTCTTCTTGCCAACCACAAACAGTCTGTGTGATTACATTTCGGCTAAAATGTAATTACAATCGCCTGCATCCACGGAAATTTTAGATATTTACCCTTTAATTGATAGAATATCTTAAATTTAGGCGCTTCACTTCTATGGAGGTTGACAGGGTGATAACGGCAGGAATCGATTGCGGTGCCAAAAACACCAAAACCATTATCATGAAAGACGGAGAGATCGTCGGCAAAGGTATGGTTCCGACCGATTTGGATCAAGAAAAAGCCGTTCAGGATTCCCTGAGCCAGGCCTTAAAAAATGCCGGTATGTCCAGAGATGATCTTCAAAAGATTTATGCTACCGGCTCCGGTCGAAATGGCGTTAAAATGGCAGATGATTCGGCCGATGAAATTAAGGCGATGGCAAAAGGCGCCAATTTTTTCTTTCCCAATGCGCGCACGGTAACCGACGTTGGCGCTGAAGATGGGCGGGCCGCCAAAATAGATCCAAAGGGCAACCCGATTGATTTCGCGATCAATGAAAAATGTGCGGCCGGTGCCGGTGCTTTTATTGAAATCATGGCGCGGGCGCTTGAAGTTACCGTTGAAGAAATGGGATCGTTATGTTTGGAATCCGACAAGGAAATTCCGATGAATGCCCAGTGCGTCATTTTTGCCGAATCCGAAGTCGTCGAATTGATACATGCCAACACCGATAAGTCCGATATCAGCAAAGCCATCCATGATTCAATGGCCGGTCGAATCGCTTCCCTGATTCGACGCATTGGTGTTAATGAAGATATCGTCATGGTCGGCGGTGTGGCGCATAGCCCCGGTTTTATTGCCGCCCTGAAAAGGGAACTGAAAGTCGATACCATCTATATTCCGGATGAGCCGGAATATGGTGCTGCCGTCGGCGCAGCGGTTGTGGCTGCCGAGGAAGGCCGAAGAATAGTTATTGGTTAATTGTTATTTGTTATTGGAGACAATCTGAACCCGGGTGGTTAGCCGAAAATCGGAGACGACGGTTTCCTTGATGGATCCAACAACCAATAACCAATAACGAATATCCTATAACTTTATTGTCTGTGGATATCCATATGGCTGGAGAAGGAAGACAGGAGTTCTGGCGCTGGCCCGAGTCCAACTGGAAAAATCCCGATATTGACTGGAATTCTGGCAGATTCATCACCGTAGGTATCGATGTGGGTTCCGTCAGTTCTCAATCCGTCATCATGGCAGACGGGCAAATTTTTGCCTATGCCAACAGGCGTGCCGGCTCGGACAGTCCGGACAGTGCCCGCAAGGCGCTAAAATTTGTACTGGAGGCCACGGATATGCCCGCGGATCGCATCGATTATTGTGTCGGTACCGGTTACGGCCGGGTCAATGTGCCGATGGCAGATCGAACGGTTACCGAAATTGCCTGTCAGGCCCGTGGTGCGAATTTCATTTTCGGTAACAAAGTTCGAACTGTTTTGGACGTCGGCGGCCAGGATATTAAAACCATCCGGTGTGACGAAAAGGGCAAAGTCACCAATTTTTTAATGAACGACAAATGCGCCGCCGGCACGGGGCGCGGTATGGAAGTTATTGCCGATCTGCTGGGGGTTCCGATTAACGAGGTTGGCGACCGGTCTTTTGATTTTGAGGGCGAAGAACCCGGTTTGGTTTCCAGCACCTGCGTGGTTTACGCTAAATCCGAGGCGACCGGCCTGCTGCGTAAAGGCTGGAGTAAAGAACAGGTTCTGGCAGCCTATTGCAAGGCCATGGCCGAAAGGATTTACGCGCTTATCGAACGCCTGGGCGTAAAACCGGAATTTGCGGTTACCGGCGGAATGGCCAAAAATCGCGGGGTTATGGACCGCCTGATGCCCATGGTCGGCCTTCAACGGATGCAAACCAAATGGGATACCCAGATCGCCGGGGCAGCCGGTGCCGCCCTGATGGGGTATGCGCTGTGTCAGAGGGGCAAGGGGAGAAAGAAGTAGATCATTATTCGTTATCGGTCATTGGTTATTTGTTGGACTTATCTGCATATACGTGAATATGAAAAATGTAAACCTGACCATCGATGAACGGCCGGTCGAGGTGCCGGCAGGGACGTCGATTCTGGAAGCAGCCCGCAAAGCAGATATCTATATTCCGAATTTGTGTTACCATCCGGATCTCCCGCCTGCCAAGGACCGCCCCGCAGTTCAAGCAATTTTCCGTGGGGAACTTAAAATAGAAAATGCCATGCCGGAACAAGCCGGTAGAGGATGCGGCATCTGTGTGGTTGAGGTAGAGGGTCAGAGCGATCTGGTGGATTCATGTGCGGCCGAGGTGACCGACGGGATGGTTGTTGTTACACAAAATGAGCGCATCAAACAAAAGCGTCAGGAGAACCTGGTGCCCATCCTGGCGCGGCATCCGCATGCCTGCCTTACCTGTGCCCAGCAGGAAGGATGCTCCCTTTCCCAGTGTTCGTCCAATCTGCCGGGAAACGAACGCTGCTGTTTACAGTTCGGACATTGTGAACTGCAAAATATTGGCAACTATGTCGGCATTTCGAATGCAACCCCCAAATGGGTACCCACTGATTTCGAGATATTCAAAGATCATCCCCTTTTTGAAAGCGATTACAATCTGTGCATCGGCTGCACCCGCTGCGTGCGTGCCTGCCGCGACCTACGGGGTATCGAGGCCCTTGGGTTTGTCTATGATGGTGACGGGCAGATTCAGGTCGGCCCGGTCGCCGCAACCCTGGAAGATTCCGGTTGTAAATTTTGTACGGCCTGCGTCGAGGTCTGTCCCACCGGGGCGCTGGTGGATAAATCCGTGACACCGGTTACCCGCGAAGATGATTTGGTTCCATGCAAGGCCGCCTGTCCGGCCCACATTGATGTTCCCGGCTACCTGAGAATGTGTGCGCAGGGCAAACGCGATGAAGCCAATGCCATCATCAGGGAAAAGGTGCCTTTCCCCGGTGTTCTCGGCCGGGTGTGTATTCATCCCTGTGAAGATGCTTGCCGGCGCGGAGAGCTCAATGCGTCCATATCCATTTGTGCGCTGAAACGCTATGCTGCCGACGGTGAAAAGGGTCTGTGGAAAAAGAATAACCGGGTTGAAGCCGACAGCGGTCGGAAAGTTGCCATTGTCGGCGCCGGACCCGCCGGGCTGACCGCGGCCTTCTATCTTCGTAAAAAAGGACATGCGGTTACCATTTTCGACGCCGGCCAGGCCGCCGGTGGCATGATGCGTTATGGTATACCCGAATATCGCCTGCCCAGGGAAATTTTGGATAAGGAGATCAATGATATTTTGGACCTCGGAATCGAACTGAAGCCCGGGCAGGTGCTCGGTAAAGACATTACCCTGGGTCAGCTGACCGGCGATGGATACAATGCCGTTTTTTTAGGTGTCGGTGCCCAGTACAGTCGTCGCATCTCGCTGGAAGGGTGCCATGTTCCCGATGTGCTCTGGGGTATCGAATTTTTGCGCCGGGTTTCTGAAGGGGAAGATGTCAGACTCAAAGACAATGTGGTGGTTATCGGAGGCGGCAGTGTCGCTGTGGATGCGGCCATGACGGCATTGCGATGCGGTGCCAGCGATGTAACAATGGCCAGCCTGGAATGTCTGGAGGAGATACCCGCCCATCCGTGGGCGCTGGAAGAAGCGCAATCCGAGGGGGTAAAGATCATGCCTTCCCGGGGACCGGATCGCATAATTACTGAAGATGGCAAAGTGATCCGCATGGATCTGGTGGAATGTACCTGCGTATTTGATGATCAGGGTCAATTTTGTCCCGAATTCGGCGAAACCAGGGAGAGCATTCCGGTGGATCAGGTCATTTTAGCGGTCGGCCAGGCAACCGATCTGTCGTTTCTGGAGGATGGCAGCCCGATAAAGGTCGACCGCGGCCTGATTGTTGTCAACGAGGCCTCTCTCGAGACCGATATGAAAGGCATTTATGCCGGAGGGGATATTACCGAAGCATCGGGTGCGATTATTCAGGCAATTGCTTCCGGCAGACAGGCCGCCGGGTCAATTGATAAAGCCCTGGGAGGCTCCGGTGATATCGATGAAGTGTTATTCCCGCGCGGTATTCCGGATGCGTATCTGGGGCGCAATGAAGGATTTGCGTCCTGGCATAGGGAAAAGGTGCCCGCGCTTGATGCCGTGACCCGCATACAAAGCTTCCAGGAAATTGCACTGGCCTACGGGGACCAGCAGGCCGCAAAGGAGGCCAAACGCTGCCTGCAGTGTGATCTGCGGCTCCATCTGGGTGGTAACCCGATTCCGCCGCGAGATTGGCTTTCTTTCGAAGAGGAGCACATCAATCAGGTGCCCGCGGCTGAAGGTGTCTTTCAACTGCTGGATGAGGCGCATAATGTTCTGACAATTAAAGGGACCGGCAACCTTCGAGAAGAACTCCTGAGGGCTCTGGAGGAAAATGATAACGCGGTCCGGTTTGAATACGAAGAAAATAAAATGTATTCCCAACGTGAAAGTGAGCTGATTCAAAAATATCTCCAGGAGCACGGCGAGATGCCGGGCGGGGTAGGGGATGATTTATTTTAATCTATGTCTTTTCGCAGATTGATAAACTTGCTGCGGTCGAATCCGAGGGTTTTAAAAAAGGAAAGCAGGTCGGTTGAATCCCACCGGACCGTGGTGTAAACGTTATCAATGCCGGCAGCTTTGTATATTTTAAATATTTTTTGAGCGAGGCTGGCACCGATTCCCTGGCCCATGAAATTCGGATCCACGCCCAATGTTGCGATCCAGGCACTTTTCGCTTCGCCAAATCCGGCAGTGAGAATGTAGCTGATCATAAAGCCAACGACCTTGCCCTTATGTTCTGCGACAAAGCACGCTTTCTCACCGCTCCGGGCGTGTTCTTCCACAACGCTTTTGAAATCCGGTTCAACGGGACGCCGCGTGATCGCTGCGTAAATCTGGGCGATCGCTTCCGCGTCCTTTACTTTGAGCCGTCTTATTTGAAACTTATCCACGGGCGAGTTCCTTGTCGATGAAAGGGTTAATCGGTTCTGATGATTTTTACCTTGTGGCCAACCCAATTCGGAGGCAGATAAACCCTGCCGCTGTTGCCACTGGATTTGACCCGCTTTTCGATCATCTCCTCACCGTATATTTCAAATTTTACTTTGCTTTTCGGTGCTTCGGCAGCGGCTTCTTTCTCAGTGTCTTCTGTTTTGTTATTTTTATCTTTTTCGTCCGGCACGTTAAAAAGCCTTTTCTTTTGATGCCCTGATTTATTTAAGAAAACTTAAACCTATCTCAAAAATGCGTCTAAGTGTCCAGGGCTGCGTTGTCCCGCAAATTGAAATACTCAGGTACTCCGTGCACGCTCCGTTTGCAATTCGCGGGACGCCTTGCATTGAACCCTGATCCACTATTTTTGAGACAGGTGCTATTCATTTGAAGCCATTGCGGTCCCGCCGGCGGAAACCGGTTCGAAGCCGGCGATTTAATCCAGCGCCTTTACTTCGATAAATGCTTAAAATTATAACCTAAATTTAAATATTGCGTTTTGACTCGATATCTAATAAAGCTACATTAAAGCTACATTGTATCAGAGTCAAGTAAAAATAAAAAATGATAGCAGAATATCGGCATTTCGGGTCAATTTAAAGCGCGGCGCAGGGGGTAAAGAACAGAGCGTTTTTAAACCAATGGCTTTAAAAACAGTGTTCAACCCTCTGCGCTACGCGCTCTGCCCTCTGCCATTCGATTTTCAATAAAAGAGGTAGGCAAATGATTACGGTCGGCATTGATGTAGGTTCCATAACGACCAAGGCTGCAGTAGTTGAAGACGGTAAATTGATATCGGACAGGATCATATCGACCGGCTATAATGCCCGGGATGCCGGAACAAAAGTCTATGAAAATATTATGGATGAATTGGGATTAAACCCGTCTTCGGTGAGCAGAATTATTTCAACAGGCTACGGCAGGAATAGTGTTACGATCGCCGATAAAGCCGTGACCGAGATTACCTGTCATGCGGTCGGCGCGCACTTTCTGAACCCGAGTGTGCGCTCGATTATCGACATCGGCGGTCAGGACAGCAAAGCGATTGTGGTCGATGAAGCCGGGCGCGTAAAAGATTTTGCGATGAATGATAAATGCGCTGCCGGAACCGGCAGATTTTTGGAGGTCATGGCAAGAGCCCTCGACGTCGATCTGGATAATTTTGGTGAATTTTCCCTGAAGGCAGATACGCCCGCCAAGATCAGCAGTTTGTGTACGGTTTTTGCCGAGTCTGAAGTTATCTCGCTTATCTCCAAAGGAGAAAAGCGACAAAACATCATTGCCGGAATCCATGAATCCATAGCTGCCCGGGTGGTGGCCATGGCCGGTCGCATCGGTCTCACGGAACCACTGATGATGACCGGTGGCGTGGCTAAAAATAAGGGTGTGGTCAGGGCCTTAGAAAACAAAACCGGTCACCCAATTGAGGTGTCGGAAAAGGCTCAGGTGACCGGGGCCATCGGGGCGGCTTTAATCGCTGGCTCCCAATTGCAAACTCTCATTGAGGGGGAACAATGATTTAATTGGCAGTAGCCGCAGCTTTTAAAAGAATCGCCGGGGCTTTTTATGAAAAGAGGTAATTATGAAGATTAAGAGATTAGACCGAATACGATTCCTTATTTTTGCCTTCATTGTCCCATTCCTTACAACCGTTAGCGCTCTAGCTGGTGATCTAAACGTCATCGGCCACAGAGGGGCGGCAGGACTATTGCCGGAAAATACGTTGGCAGGATTTAAAAAGGCGATGGAACTGGGCGTTGATACGATCGAATTGGATATCTGTCTTACATCTGATAATGAAGCGGTTGTTTACCACGATTCCAGATTAAATCCCGCAATTACGAGAGATACTAACGGAAAATGGATAAAAGAAAGACACCTTATTAAAGAATTAGCACTTTCAGAAGTTCAATCGTATGATGTTGGGAAGCTGAACCGCTGGACAGAATATGCTAAAAAGTACCCGGATCAAGAAGTAGCAGAAGGGGAGCGTATCCCGACCCTACGCGCTGTCATACAGTTAGTAAAGAGAACAGACGACAAAACGCATTTGTTCATTGAACCTAAGTTTTCTCCTTTAAAACCTGAAGAGACCAAGTCACTAGAAGAGATTGCAAATGTTGTTGCAAAGATAATCAAAGATGAAAATATCGCACAGAGAGTAACTGTTATATCTTTTGATTGGAAGACGTTAATGTATTTTCAGAAGATTATGCCAGAACTGCCGACAGGTTATGTCACCATCACAAAAAAAGGTCGTGATACTGTACAAAAGAATAAGTCCGGTACTTCTCCCTGGATGGCTGGAATTGATATTGATGAATTTGATTCAATACCAGAAGCCGTGAAATTTGCAGGTGGAACATACTGGATCAGTAATTATTATCATGCTATTGGTCATAGCAAAAACATAACATCAAAAATAGTCGAAAAAGCTCATTCTATAGGAATTAAGGTAGTTGTTTGGACGCCTGATTCTAAATCGGATATGAAGAAACTCATTGAAACAGGTGTCGATGGCATTACCACAAACCGCCCCGACCGTTTATTATCCATTTTAAAGAGGGTAAGATGAAGTCCAAGATGCTGATGCGATGATCAAGAGAGTCTTTTACGGGTGGTGGATTACACTGGCTTGTTCTGCTATTGGCCTCTATGTCGCCGGTGCTATTTTTTTTGGCTTTACTGCCTTTTTTGAGCCCATCGCGGCGGAATTTGCCTGGAGTTATGCCCAGATCTCTTTTGCCGTCAGTCTGCGCGGCCTGGAGATGGGTATCTTTGCCCCTGTTGTCGGTTTCCTTGTCGATTATTTTGGTCCCCGAAAGGTACTTCTCGGGGGAGTCATTACGACCGGCGCCGGGCTTATCCTGCTTAGCCAGACCCAATCGCTCACCATGTTCTACAGCGCTTTCGTGCTGCTTGCATTCGGAGCGGGGGGTTGCGCCTCTGTGGTCACCATGACGGCGGTGGCCAACTGGTTTCGGAAAAAGGTCGGAATCGCTCTGGGTGTGGTGGGCTCCGGTATTGGTGCCGGCGGTTTAATGGTTTTGTTGATCGTTCGCCTTATCGATCTTTATCAGTGGCGAACGACACTGATCATTCTCGGATTGGGCATGTGGGCCTTCGGCATTCCTTTATCGCTGGTTATCCGTAATCGGCCGGAGCATTATGGTTATCTTCCCGATGGCAAAGCGCCCGGCATTGCCGGCCAGAGTGACAATATTCAGGATACGGGCGTGGAAATTGGCTTAAAGGAAGCGCTTAAAATGAGAACGTTCCTGTATCTCAATCTCGTTGAAGCTGTGCGTATTATGGTCGCTATAGCCGTGTTTACCCATATCATGCCCTACCTCAGCAGTGTCGGAATGCCGCGCGCCACCGCCGGCATGGTGGCCGCTGCGATTCCCCTGATCGGCATCATCGGACGGTTTGGCTTCGGCTGGCTAGGGGATATCTATGATAAAAAACATGTGATGGCAGTGACAATGGTTCTTATCGTTTTAGGAATGCTGGCATTAAGTTATGTGCATATAAGAGGGGTCATCATTCCTTTTCTCATACTGTTTTCATTAGGTCATGCCGGAGGCATGGTTGTCAGGGGTGCGATCGTGCGGGAATATTTTGGAAGGGATTCCTTCGGCAAAATGCTCGGCATTATCATGGGATCGGCATCCATTGGCGGCCTCATCGGCCCAACCCTGGCAGGCTGGTCTTATGATACATGGGGAAACTATCGACCCACCTGGTATGTTTTTTTGGGGCTCCTATCTCTTGGGACCATATTAATATTTAGATTGAAACCGTTGGAAACAAACAGATCATGACACCTCATTCTTGACTCACCTTTTAATGGGTGTCCGTATAATTCGATTATTTTTAAGGAAGAAATTATGGACATCAAAAAAGTCGTGTGTATTCAATGCCACAATGCCTGCCGACTGGCGGCAACCGTCGAGGAGGGACGACTCGTGTCGGTTGAGCCGGATAAGGATTTTCCCGGCATAAAATCTTTCTATCCAATCACCAAGGGGTGTCCCCGTCGCAGGAATGTGATTGCGTATTTTTATCATCCCGGTCGGTTGAATTATCCTTTGAAGCGTGTTGGCGGGCGCGGGGAAAACCGATGGCAGGAAATATCATGGGAGGATGCTTTCGTTGAGATCGGCGACCGCATGAAAGCGATCATTGATCGACATGGGCCAGAGGCTATTGCAACCACCAGCGGCACCGGCAGGACCCATGACGAAATCAGACAACGGTTTTTTAACCTCCTGGGCTCCCCCAACCACACCGGTGCGGGCCAGATCTGCTATGGTCCTTTTTGTGTGATGAGCCATGTTCTCTATGGCTGGCGGGTCTTCCCCGTGGCACGGCCCAATACCGGTTGTGTGCTGCTATGGGGTGGCGGCGGGCCCCGTTACTGGGATGTGTTCTGGAAGGCCGCCAAGCAAGCCCGTAAGGAAAATGGCGCCAAAATCATCGTTATCGATCCGCGAAAAATGGATTCCGTAAAGCATGCTGATTTGTGGCTTCAAATCCGCCCCGGCACCGACACGGCCCTGGCCCTCGGCATGATCCATCACATCATTACGGAAGGATTGTACGATAAAGATTTTGTGAGAAAATGGTGTCATGGACTTGATAAACTGGAGGAGCGGGCCGCCCAATACCCCCTCGATAAGGTTTCAACCATCACCTGGGTTCCGCCGGAAAAGATTCGCCAGGCAGCCGAGTGGTATGCGACCCTGAGACCGGGTGTGACCAACCACGGCATGGGACTGGAGCATTTGTCCAACTCCATTGAGGCCCTGCACGCCTTTTTCGCACTGGCCGGCATTTGTGGCAACATTGATGAAAAAGGGGGCGACATATTCACAAATCCCTATCCCGGGGTGATCCACGAACAGGAAGTTGCCGCCCACGACCGGCTATCCGCAGCGCAAAAGGGCAAAACCCTGGGACTCGATCGGTTTCGGCTCATGTCTCACAGAGGCTTTGACCTGACGCAGCCCCACGTAAAACGCGTATGGGGCAATGAGGCTTTTGCCCGCAGCTCGTATGAGGTCTTTGCCCACGGACCCACCATCTACCGCGCCATTCTCAGTGACGAGCCGTATCCGGTCAGGGGGATGATTACGCTTTCCAGCAATCCCATGGTCACGGCACCCAATACCCGGCTTGTGTACGACGCGCTCAAGCGCCTCGATCTGTATGTGGTGGTCGATTTCTTTATGACACCCAGCGCGCAGCTGGCCGACTATGTGCTGCCGGCGACGACCTATCTTGAAAGGCCATGGCTCTGGTCTTATTCGGGCATTATGGGAAGTGAACGCGCCATGCCCAAGACCGCAAAGGGACGATATGACCGGCGGGACGATTACGATGTCTGGCGGGGGCTGGGGCTGCAGCTGGGTCAGGAAGACGACTGGCCCTGGGAAACCCTGGAAGACCACTATGATTATCGGCTGAAGCCCGTCGGGATCACTTTTCAAGAATTGATGGCCCAGGGTGGAATCCTATCATCACCCAAAGCGTATCGGCGTTACCGCAAAGACGGCTTTGCTACCGCCACGGGAAAGATCGAGCTTTATTCCGAGACCCTGGAAGCTTTGGGCTATGATCCGCTGCCCCAATTTCACGAGCCGCCGGAAAGCCCCCATAGCCGCCCGGAACTGGCAAAGGCATATCCTTTCATTCTTATCACCGGCGGACGGCATCAGCCTTATTATCATTCCGAATACCGGCAGGTGAAATCCATGCGCAAAATGCATCCCGACCCTATCATGCAGATGCATCCGAAAACTGCCAAAGAACTGGGGATCGAAGACGGGGACTGGGTCTGGATTGAGTCACCGAGGGGTAAAGTCAAGCAGAAATGTAAAATTTTTGATGGAATCGATCCCCGGGTGGTCCACGCCCAGCACGGGTGGTGGTTTCCCGAAGAAGATGGTGCCGAGCCCGCCCTTCACGGGGTCTGGAAATCCAACATCAACGTATTGACGGATGATGATCCGGATGTCTGCAACCCCATAAGCGGCGGCTGGCCCCTGCGCGCCTTTCTCTGCAAGGTTTATAAAGATAAAGGTGTCTAGCAACATAAATCCGTTTTTCCGCACCTATGTTGAAAACTATCCCATTTATTACGTTATGTTTAATAAAATAAGGAAAAATAGAAAACCCAGCAAAACTGCTTTAAAGGTTGCGCTGAATATTATAACTTTATCGGCAAAACCGGGAATGGAAAAAATTCTCCCTGCCGGAATTGTGGAAGCCACTGAGAAATTACTCCTTTCCTCAGGCGTCTTGGGAGCCACTTCACTTCGCTGGTCCCGTTCTCAACGAATGGTCTCGGTTTACAAAGCATTCGATTGGATGCTTCCGGGACAGTTTGAGGCTTTTGCTCACAGAAAAGCATTCTGCGAGCGCCAGGTAAGGGATGGTATTGGCGCTGGAGCTACCCAGATCGTTGTTCTGGGCGCCGGTTACGACACGTTGGGGTGGCGGTTGGCTCCGGAGTTTTCTGGTGTGAAATTCTTTGAAATTGATCACCCGGCGACAGCCCGTCTTAAGGATAGAGGAATAAAAGCCATGGGGCAGCACGATAACCTCTACCTGATCGCGGAAGATCTGGGCAAACGCAAACTGGGGGATGTTCTAAAGACCACCACGTCATGGGACGAGAGTGCACGAACCGTCATCGTAGCCGAGGGCCTTGTGATGTACCTGCCTCCCGAAGCGGTCCGGGATTTGTTTTATCAATGTGCTGCAATCGCTGGTATCGGCAGCCGGATTGTTTTTAGCTATATTCCCACAGGTGCGGATGGTCGGCACGATGCCGGTCGATGGACTGGTTTGATGCTGTGGCTTCAGAGATTTAGCGGAGAGCCATGGCTCTGGAGCATACAACCCGAGAAACTTGGTAGTTTCCTGAAAGAAACAGGCTGGACATACTCACGAGAACTATCGGGAGAATCAGTAAGGCATGGTGTAGAATTTTTTAGTGTCGCAACAACGTGAGCACCCAGCGTAGATAGATGATTTTAAACTTAGCTATTGTGCAGATAAGAAAAGGAATCTTAACAAGTCAATCCAACGTAACCTTGATAGGCGAGCGGTGAAGTCATTGTGAATGTCAAGGGCCGCTTATCTCCGTCGTCATGAATCCATACATCTCTAACTTATCGTCAAAAATAAACCAGTTTGAAAAGTTGCGATATTTAGTATATCTGCAATCACTGTCACCTTGTGTTATTCTCAATAAATCTGTAGTACAACGAGAAGTCGCGTATTTTGATGGATAACATTACAGATCGGATGATATCCAGATCCGTATAATGACTTGTTGGCCGCGAAGAGAGGAAAACGACACCATGACTTCAAAAATAGATATCAGGAGCGAGACGAACTACGATATCGGACCTATAGCTGAGGTGACGGTAGCTGCGTTTCAGACCTTGGAAATCAGCAACCACACCGAACAGTTCATTATCGAGGCGCTCCGCGCCGCCAAGGTCCTCACCCTATCGCTTGTCGCAGTGATTGATGGCCGTGTAATTGGCCACATTGCCTTCTCGCCCGTGACCATTTCGGACGGCACACAGGACTGGTACGGACTTGGACCTGTTTCGGTCTTGCCGAAATACCAGCGTCAGGGCATTGGTAAAGCCCTAATTCATGAAGGGTTGTCACGGCTGAAGAGCATGCAGGCCCGCGGTTGTTGTCTCGTGGGGCATCCGGAGTACTACAAAAAGTTCGGGTTCGATAACATCCCGGAATTTGTCTATGAGGGAGTCCCACCGGAAGTTTTTCTCGCACTGTCTTTCGACGGAAAGACTCCGCGGGGCAGTGTCACTTTCCACGAGGGATTCAAAGCGGATGGCCAACCAGAGCGTGCAGGCGACGCTTGACAGCGCGCCTGAC
>WOR8_10000837_pt1 | contig 73814 bp, 63 predicted proteins | sample DeeMarSeWOR38_10_FD_19890 | JGI IMG/M metagenome (IMG submission 19890)
AAAGGAAGACCGCCCGCCGGTGGAGAAGGGTCAACTCTTCGTGTGACTACCGGGACGCCAGGGAGGTGCTGTCCTCCGACTGTTCCACGCCCGAAGCCATGAAGTCAAATGATCCCGGGCGGACATACTGATCGTAGAACCAGGCGCATTTCTGTTGCACAAACTCGTTGTCGTCAAACTTCGCCGCCTGTTTCACCGCAAACACACCGCGTGCGTCGCCAATCCTGCAGAGCGCCAGTGCAGCCACCACACGCGATGACTCGCGCTCCCCCGATCGGAGAATGTTCATCAGCGGGATAACGGCCTTCCCCGATTTCAACTCGCCCAGCATATACGCGGAGCTTTCACGGAGACCGAGGTTGTCCGACTGGAGTCCGATGAGAAGATTTACCTCAGCCATGTTGAACTTCTCTTCCGCCATCTGGTCAGCATTTCCAGATGCGTAGGACAGGGTGGCACACCCCGTTGCGAGCGCTGCAACCGCTGCTGCGACGACAAAGGTCCTTCTCATGACTCCCTCCCTGGCGTGGCTGTTATTGGCATGTCTCTCTCTGCCTACCTGTACGCTGAGAGGAGGGGAGAGATTCAGTTTTGCGACGGACCGCTCAATAGTCGCGACGAGCCGCACTGTTCCCGGACGAGCCGCAGCAATCGGCTTCCGCGACCTCCAGGGATCCGGTTCAGGGGAAGGTCAGGCTGCAGGTTGTTGCGCAGAAGGAGGCAGGGAGGGGGTGAGAGGGTGCCAGCCTCACCGGTACCACTCCCGGGAGGGAAGGAAGCTTCGCTTGAGCGCTCCCCTGTCCCTGTGCCGTTCAAAGGCGAGCTCAACGAGCCGCTCCAGGAGTTCGGGGTAGGGGATTCCGGAAGCTGCCCAGAGCTTTGGGAACATGCTTATTTCCGTAAAGCCGGGCAGTGTGTTCAGCTCATTCACCACGATTCTGTTTCGCCCCCGCGTAACAAAGAAATCAACCCGTGCCATGCCGGCACAATCAAGGGCACGAAAGGCCTGGACGGCCAGTTCTCTGATCCGTTTCGTAACCTTCTTCGGCAGCTCGGCCGGGATGATTGCCCTGGACTTCCCGTCGACGTACTTTGCATCGTAATCGTAGAACTCATTCGAGGGAATGATCTCACCCAGGACGGAGGCCGTCGGATCGTCGTTCCCGAGCACACTGCACTCAATCTCTCTCGCCCCGCGTATCGCCTGCTCCACAATCACCTTCCGATCGTACTCCAGGGCAACAACCACAGCATCGCGCAGCTCACGCCTGTCGCGGGCCTTTGAAATCCCGACACTTGACCCTGTATTTGCAGGCTTCACAAAGACAGGGTATCTCAGGAGACCCTCCACGCGTCGAACCACAGAACGTTGCCCGGCCCTCCATTCTGCAGCGGTGAACCAGGAGTATGAAGCGACCGGCAGGCGCGCGCGGCCAAAGATCTGCTTCTGAACAACCTTGTCAAGCCCGACTGCGGATGCCAGCACTCCCGCGCCCACATAGGGAATGTGTGCCATCTCCAGGAGACCCTGCAGTGACCCATCTTCCCCCAGCGTCCCGTGGACGAGCGGAAAGACCACATCAACCCTGAGAGGCTCCTCCCCGCTCCTGCCAGCCTCAAGAAGACCCTGACGGTGAGGTTCCGGAAGGAGGACTCGTTCCGGCTCTCCCTCCGCGTGCTGATCCATCAGTTTCAATAGTGCGTCCGGAGAGCTGATCCACCGTCCATCGGGCGTGATCCCGATCGGAACAATGCTGAATTTCTCAGGATCCAACGCCCGGACGACCGATGCTGCTGAGGCAAGCGATACCTCGTGCTCGCCCGAGCGTCCCCCGAAAATGATGCCAATGCGGATCCGTCCCTCCATCAGTTGGACTCCCGACTGGATTTCTCTCTCCCTGCCAGGTAGAGCCGAGCAAGCGATACGCTGGATGGCAGCTCCCTCTCGCGGATCTGATAGGAAAGCAACTCTGCGTCGCGACTCCAGACGATCCGCAGGGTGCCCCGATCCCATGGGCTGATCCGTCCGTTCGTCCACACAACAACGCGGTCTTCCGGAACGACGATGAAGAGATCCTCATTCGTCACATTGAGTCCTTCAATATCCTCCATCGAATCGAACGTGTATTCAATTTCAGCGCTGAGCGTATCACCGTGAACGATAAACCGCTTGTTGGCGATTCTCCTCCCCCCCTTCTCGAAATCCTCAATCCCCTCCTCTTCAAAGGAGTCCATCATGATCCGGAAGTCTCTCTCCACCGTGGAGTCGGTCGTACCATCAGAGCGGATATCGGTCAATCGAAGCCATGCCCTCCCCCCGCCATCGGTCCGGAACTCCACGCGGTGCTCGGTCATCCGGACGATGACACATGCAGGAAGAGTCACCATCATCAGAACCACCGTGAGAAGCCGGACGAGAGAGCAGAGGTATCGTCTTTCCATCGCAGTACCCTCCATATGGAGACAACCGTCGGGTGTCAGTCCTTCTTCCGGTGGCCCAGACGTTAGAGATCAGTAAGGTGCTCCCGCTCCCGGATAACCCGATACGAGCTCCCTTCGACAAGCACTTCCGCCACGCGCAGCCTGGCATTGTAGTTCGATGACAGAACGTACCCGTACGCCCCGGCGGACAGGATGGCGAGATGGTCACCGCGGAGCACTCTTGGAAGTGGTCGGCCCTGCGCAAAGAAATCGCCCGATTCGCATACGGGTCCGACGACATCAACGGTCTCGTGTTCGCCATGAGCAACCTTCAACGGGACAATCTGATGGTGGGCGTTGTAGAGGCTGGGCCGGATCAGGTCATTCATTCCACCATCTACCACAACAAAGGTCTTCCCACCAGTCTCTTTGCGATAGAGCGCCTTCGTCAGCAGGGCGCCAGCCTCTGAAACTATGGAGCGGCCCGGCTGGACGGAAAGATGGCATCCGGTCTCACGGAGGATGGGGAGAACCTCTCTGATCACTTCCGAAGCGGGCAGGAACCCTGCGTCGGTTTGCTCGTGCGGAAGCAAGGGGTGCGAGACGACCCCATGATGGCGCACCCCGAAGCCTCCCCCGAAATCCAGGCTGGGCACGGCGATCCCCTCCCGACGCAGCTCACCGACGAGGGCAGCGAGCGCCCGCGCACCACTGAGAAAGACCTCCACATCCGTTATCTGCGATCCCAGATGGCTGTGCACGCCGTTCAACTCAATATGCGACAACTCCTGAGCCCTGGACGCCACATCCCTCAGGCGGTCGGCAGGAATCCCGAACTTGTTTTGCCTGCGGCTGGTGGAGATGTAGGCATGTCCACCGGCGTCAATGTCCAGGTTTGCACGCAGGAAGACGCGCGCACGGACCCCCATCGAACCGGCGATCTGATCGAGCACGTCAAGCTCCTGGAGAGACTCCACGTGGTAGGCCAGTATGTTCTTCTCCAGAGCGTAGGCTATCTCGTCATCCCGCTTGCCCACCCCGCTGAAGGTGATCTTCTCCGGGGCAAAACCCGTTTCAAGCGCAAGATAGAGTTCTCCCTGCGAACCCACATCAGCACCGAGTCCCGTTCCCGCAATCAGACGCAGGATATGCCGGTTGGCATTTGCCTTGACGGCGTAGAATGTACTATGCAGTTCGTCTCCGAACGCGCTCTCGATCGCCCGGATGCTCTCCAGAATCGCCCGGCTGCTGTAGACATATACCGGCGTTCCGCAGGACGCCGCAACAGAGACCAACGGAACAGACTCGCAGAAAAGGAGGTCGTCTTTGAAGTAGATTGCATCCACAACGGGTACCCTCATCGCACGGCGGCGGCCACCCCCCGCCCGGGGGGTCCTCACCGCGAGCTACGGAAACGAACCTACGGCGCCTCAGAGGGAATCCGGCGGGCCGGAGGTCTCGATGGCTCTTCGTACCTGAAGTACTTGCGAAACTCAGGCGCAAACCCCTCGGCATGAAATGCACCGGTAGTCCGGTCCTGTTTGTACACACCCCTGTACTTTCGCTGCACGATCCGATCCAGAATCTCTACAAAGGCATCAACATCGTCTCTGTCGTTGTAGCACCCAAAGCTCGCCCTGACCATTCCAGGAAGCCTCGATTTATCTCCAGCCAAAACCTCAGCCGTTACCATCCGATCCTGCTCGGGAGGGATCCTGAGCAGCTCTTTCACGTACGGATGGGCACAGAAACATCCGTTGCGGACACCTATTCCCCCCTCTATCCCGAGGATTGCCGCCGTGCAGGCATGGTGCATGCCGTCCACATTGAAGGGAATTACGCCGACTTTCTGTGAGAGATCATCCGTCGGACCGTAGAGAGTCACGCCCTTCATCCTCGCAAGACGCTCATAGGCATACTCCAGCAAGGCGTGCTCGTGGTCCGCAATGGCATCCATCCCGAGAGACCGGAGCACTGCAATGGACTCCGCAAGTGCGATACCACCGATGACATTGGGACTTCCAGCCTCCTCTTTATGCGGCGGGTCATTCCAGATTGCCGTATCCAGAGTCACGATCTCCACAACCCCTCCCCCGACCATATCGGGATCACCCCGTTCAAAGAACGATCTCGGCCCAACGAGCACACCAGTCCCGAAGGGCGCGTACATCTTATGCGCGGAGAAAGCCAGGAAGTCTATATGTGAGGGATCATCGTCTGCACGCACACTGATCGGCCGATGAGGGGCAAGTTGAGCAGCGTCAACAAAGATCTGTGCACCGGCCTCATGTGACCAGACAGCAATGTCGTGAATCGGAGGACAGATGCCCGTGATGTTCGAGGCTCCATTGATAGCAACGAGTTTGATCTTCCCCGCGTGCGTGCGCAACACGTGGCGAAGGGCCTTGAGATCGAGACGACCGTCCTCCTCCACGCCAATATGGATAACTCGCCCCCCCTTCCGCCAGGGTAGATCGTTGGAGTGGTGTTCCATGATGGTGGTGACGATGATGCCATCGGCCGAGGCTCTCAGGCGGTTGGAGAGCTTGTTGATGCATTCGGTCGTGTTCTTCGTAAAAATCACGGTGTTCGATTCGAGATCGGCCCCGACAAAACGCCCAACGGTGTCATGGGCCGCATCAAAAACCTCTGTTGCGAGGAGTGATTTAAAACCCGTCCCCCGGTGAACACCGGAATACCAGGGGAGAAACTCGGCAACAGCATCAAGTACCCGACGGAACGCCGGCGTGCTGGCGGCATTGTCGAGATAGACGTATGGACGTTCGCTCCCATCAAGCAGAGGCACCCTCTTGCCCACTCCCACGATCTCGTCGCGGATGCGCTCGATCACTCCATTGGTCGGTGTGGATCTGTTTCGCATCTTCCAGTCCTGGATTGTCAATTCGGAATGATGGAGTTCTATCCACGCGGATGGAACGTGCGATGCACTTCCTTCAGGTACTCTCGGTCAATATGGGTGTAGATCTGTGTCGTCGAGATATCCGAGTGCCCCAGCATCTCCTGGACCGCTCTCAGGTCAGCGCCCCCTTCAAGGAGGTGAGTCGCAAATGAGTGACGAAAGGTGTGCGGGTGGACGTCCCTCGCCATCCCCGCCCTGGCTGCGTAGGTTTGCACAATCTTCCAGATCGCCATCCGTGTCAGTGGCTTCCCCCGGGCATTCAAGAAGAGTACATCCTGCGTCGTGCCGCGGCGCTGCAACAGCGACCTGCACTCCCGCTGATAGCGGTCGATCCAGGCAAGAGCTGATTTGCCAACAGGAACGAGACGTTCTTTCTTTCCCTTTCCGAACACACGGATGACTCCGCTCTCGGTCATCATATCCAGCTGACGCAAGGCAATGAGTTCCGAGACGCGGATCCCGGTAGCGTAGAGAACCTCGAGGATTGCCCTGTCACGTATCCAGAGCGATCGAGCGTCACGGGGCAGCGCCTTCGGCTGGCGGAAGATCGCCTCGACCTGACCATGCGTGAGGACATCGGGCAGTGTCTTGGCAAGCTTCGGCGATACGATCAATTCCGTCGGGTTATGGCGCGCAATGCCATCTCCCACGAGAAAACGATGGAAGCCTCTGATAGCAGAGAAACTCCTTGTGATCGACCGGGGTGAGAGCCCGCGCGCCTTCAACGACGTGAGAAACTGCAGAGCATGGTCCTCTAATACCTGATCAGGGTTCCTGATGCTCAGACTTTCGAGAAACCCGATGTACCTCCCGAGGTCACTTCTGTACGACGCTATGGTGTTCGGCGATGCGTTCTTCTCCAGCGCAAGAAAATGAAGGTACTGTGAACAGTACTGGTTCATGGTTTGCCCACTGCCTTCACGTGAGGCTCTTCCTTCGGGCTCTTCACTACAGCTTTAGCCGGCTTGCCAGGAAGGCGGTCGCGCTTCACCTCGGCCTCCGGATACTTCACCCTGGAATGGTACACACCAATGAGGACGTTCAGAAAGGCAGCTCTAATCTTCGTCAGGTCGCTCATGGTAAGGGGACACTCGTCGAGCTCTCCTTCCTCCAGGCGTCGTTTCACGAAATCGTCGATGAGATCCTCAATGCGCTGGGGTGTTGGTTCCTCAATTGAGCGCACGGCAGCCTCGATCGCGTCGGCGAGCATCATGATACCGGTCTCCTTGGTGCTTGGCTTCGGGCCCGTGTACTGGTAATCCTGCTCTTTGATCTCGTCGATCTTCGTCTCATCCTCAGAATCCTTCGCGACCTCAAGTGCCTTGCTGTAGAAGAAGTCGATCCGCGTCGTCCCGTGGTGCATCGGGATGAACTCGATAACCTCCTCGGGGAGATTGTAGCGTCGGGCCAGCGCAATGCCCTCCTTGACGTGGGCGGCAATGATGAGAGAACTCATTCGTGGAGAGAGCTTCTCGTGGCGGCTGTGTGCGCCCTTCTGGTTTTCCACGAAGTAGGTCGGTTTCACGGTCTTCCCGATGTCATGGTAGTATGCGCCGACGCGGGCAAGAATCTCATTTGCACCGATGGCGGCCGCAGCAGCCTCCGCGAGAGTAGCCATTGTCATGCTGTGGTGATACGTTCCCGGCGCCTTCTCCGCAAGCCGGCGCAAGAGCGGGTGATTGAACTGCGCAAGCTCGACAAGCGCCAGATCGGTCGTCAGTCCGAATGTCTTCTCCAGGAAGATGAGGAGGCCATAGGTGAGAACAGGCGAGATGATAGCATTCCCGAGAGCGAAGGCGAGTTGTTCCCCGACGACGCTGAGCGGCTGATAGCGTTCAAGGCTCAACGCCACAATGGTGAGGCCGTAACCGAGGAAGATGAACCCGAGAGACCGGAAAATCTGTGTCCGGTTCTTCACATCGCGGACCGTGTAGACCGAGAGGGCTCCGGCCACGAAGGCGGCCAATGCCACAGAGTAGTCGTTTCCGCGAATGCCCGCCACGATGTAGGCCAGCGTGACGGTCCCGTAGATCCCCACGCGGGAGTCAAAGAAGATGGTCAGCAGCATTGAGGCTGCGGGAAGAACAATGAGGTACTCCAGTGGAATGTCGACATTGACTTCCCGTGTTACATAGGCCACGATGCTGACCATGAGCATGAGCATCCCGATGAGCGCGAGCTTTCTCGGACTCCGCACAATGCCTTTGCGAAAGAGATGAAGGTAGACGCCAAAGAGCGTCAGAATGAGTGCAACGTGGAGAAAAGTGCCGATGATTTGGGAGGGTGCGTCCGACGTCTGTCCGCGATCGGCCCTGGCCCTCATGTATGAATCCAGCTTCAGTTTCGCTTCCGGGGTAATCCGCTCATGCTTGCTGACAACACGCTCGTTTTCCTGGACAAATCCCAGTGTGCGCGGCACACCGTCGACGGCCAGCGCGATGGCCTGATCGGTGTCCTCCTGGTTGTAGAGCAGATTGGGTACGATGTAGAGCACTCCGATCTTGTAGGCGATACGTGCAGTCTGGCCTTCCGCTCCGTAGTGCTCGTGGAGCCACCGCTCCAGAGTAGCCCGGGCATCAGGCAGGTCATACAGACCGCCGGTCGAAACGATTTCTTCCACCGTGCCAAGGCGGATCGCAATCTCTGACCGGTTCAGCGTGTCTTTCGACCGATCCAGAACACCCACCCGCAGAATGTCCGCTACCAGAAGCTCCAGGAGATGCCGGGCCTCCTCCAGATCACCGCCCTCGTGCAGTCCAGCAATCAGCTGCCATTCGGCCTCCGAAAAGGCGGACTCTGCCGGCGCCATTCCCTCCGGTGTTCCAGTCGAGTCGGGGGAACCCGATCCACTGCCTCGCCCCGAGCCAGCACGGTGGGCCGCCCGCGCACCGAGGCGACTCATGAACTCGGTGAGGAGAAGCACCTGTCTGCTCGCAACAAGCGTATCTCTCTCGAAGACAGGAAAGACCTGTTGAACCGCATCCTCAACATCCTGTCTGTACTCCACCTCGTCCCGGAATATTGAAAAAGAGAAAGGTGCAATGAGATCCTTCTGTGCCCATACAGATCCCACCTTGTACTCGAGTTCACGTACTTCACCGCGCGGGAAGAGAAGCGTCAGGGAGAGGACCAGAACGAGACCAATCGAGATTGCAATCAGCCCGTCCCGAGACACCCGCATGCCTCTCAGCCATGCGGCGACACTCTTTTGTTTTCTCTCGTCCGGCATTCTTCCCGTCAGATTATGTAAACAAATATCGTGAGAAACGGATAGAGAAGCAACGAGGAAAAAGAATGACCACCTCCGGTGCACAGCATGCTCAAGCGGTGCGGTGTTACGACATCGCACTATCACATTCACTCTCATTGCAACCTCGAGGTTCTCGCTCCGGTGAATCGTTTGAATCTGCACCTGCATTTTTCTATATTCCCCTCCACAGAGGGGATGGCACCAGATGCAGCTGAGCACACAAACCGCTGCGCTGCTCAACGAGCTTGACGCGTTGTCCCGCCACAAACTCACTTACCGGGACGATCTCGGTCTCCTTCTTGAGCTGGCTGCGCATCACAGGGATTCCGAACTCCTTGATTCTCTGAGCTTCCTCGCCAAATTCGTCTTCCGGACATACGGGATACTCCAACGCATCGGAAAGGACACCGAGGGATACAGCAACCTTGAAAGAGAATTCCGCGAGAACCTGGAGAAGGGGAAGTCTCTGCTCCGCTCCCTGCTCCAGGCAGCCCCGTCTGACGTCCGCGGGCACTTCGAAACAACCTACCTCAGAATGCAACCACGTGCGCTGGAGAAGCTCCTCGCTCTCTACTACGATCTCAGCTGGTACAAGAACTGGCTCATCGACAACCGACGGACACGGGAATGACTCACCCTCCAACCAGGCCAGACAGGATGTTTTCCGCATGGCGGGTTGCCCTGTTTGTCCTGGGCATCTCCTGGATCGCGTGGGTCGGGACGTCCAACATGAGGACCTTAATCGGAAGCGACCTGCTCGAACCCGGGACGATGCGCCTCATGGAGTACATCGCCCCCGATGCTGAACGGGAGATCTACCGGCTTCTCTCCATGACCGCGCTCGTGACTATGGTCAGCTATGGTCTCGTCCTGATCAGCGCGGCCGTCGTTCTTGCCCGGAGCCCCTGGAAGCTGAAGGAGAATGGATGGCTGATGATGAGCGCCATCCTCCTCTACCTGTTTGTCCCGGTCGAATTGTTCTGCATCTTGCTGGATGCACGGATGGTCTACCTGGAGTTCTTCACCGCCGAGGGCAACAGCGCCTTTCGCGAGCTCTTTCTTGCACGGATCGGTGCCCTCTCCGGCGCGCCGTTTGTTGCGATGTTCTGTTACTACGGTATTGTGGCACTTGCTGTGTTTCAGCCACTGAAGAGAACCCCTGTACAGAAGCTATGAAACACGAGGATTTGATCCACGAGCTGCACCAGGTTGCCGAACAGCTCGGCGTGACCGTGCGCTACGAGAAGGGAGACTTCGAGGGCGGGTACTGCATTCTGCGGGATCAGAAGATGCTCCTAGTAAACAAGCGATTGATGCCCGGCCGGAAAGCTTCCGTCCTGGCAGTTGCCCTGCAGGAGGTCGGAATGGACACGGTCTACCTCAAGCCGGTCCTGCGTGCGTTCGTCGAGGACGAGGCCGCCAAAGTGAAGCGTATTCCATCATGATCAAGGCCGTTATCTTCGATCTGGACAACACGCTGGTGGACTTCATGCGTATGAAAAGCCAGTCAGTCACAGCGGCAATCGACTCCATGATCGATGCTGGTCTGCAGCTCTCCCATGACGAAGCACGCGCACGGATTGACACTATTTACAAGGAACGAGGCATTGAGTTTCAAAATGTTTTCGACCAGCTGCTCTACGACATCTTCCAGAAAGTGGATTACAAGATCCTTTCGGCCGGGATCATCGCCTACCGGCGCGCCCGCGAGGCTGCCCTCGTCCCGTATCCCCACGTCTACATGACGCTCATCGCACTCCTCAAGCGTGGCATCCGGCTGGCTGTCGTATCGGACGCTCCGGGACGCGAGGCCTGGCTCAGACTCTGCTACCTGAACTTTCACCACCTCTTTGACTGCGTTGTTACGTTTGACGATACCGGCGAGCGCAAGCCAAGCCCGCTGCCGTTTCTGCGCGCACTCGAAGAGCTTAAGACCGAGCCCCACGAGGCGCTCATGGTCGGTGACTGGCCAGAACGTGACGTGGTCGGAGCGGCAAAGGTCGGTATCACCACAGTCTTTGCGCGGTACGGAGACACCTTTGGTGTTGTTGCATCCAACGCGAGGTATGACATCAACGATATCTCTGAGCTCCTGGACATCGTCGACAGGATAAATACCGGCATGTCGCCGGAGTGAGCGAGGATGATCACGGGCATCGGCGTCGACATCATCGAGATCGATCGCATCCGGGCAAGCGTGGAGCGGCACGGAGATCGTTTCCTGACGAAACTGTTCACTCCGGCCGAGATCACCTACTGTTCCTCCAAACAGAACATGCATCAACACTTCGCCGGCCGATTCGCGGCAAAAGAGGCTCTCAGCAAAGCCCTCGCCACCGGCTGGACCGGTTCGTTCCGGTGGAAGGACATCGAGATCGTCAACGAAGCATCTGGACGTCCACGCATACTCCTCCACGGCCCTCTCCACGCAATCCTCCCCCCGACGGCAGTCCACGTGAGCATATCCCATTCTCTCTCCCATGTTGTGGCTTTTGTTGTCATCGAGGGTCCGGCGCCGTGAGACTTACAATCTACCGGAAGATGGTGATAGGCTTTGGCGTCATCATCCTGGTCATGATTCTCATCAACGGCGTGATCCTCCTGGAGCTGAACGCCCTCTCCTCCGCCGTCCGAAGCACCCTCTCCACCGATGTCCGTGCGCTGGATGGCGCCAAGCAGCTCCGCACATTTCTCTACGATGAGGAACGGCATGCTCAGAAATTCCTCGTGTCGAACGATACGCTCTACCTCGGGCTCTTTGTCGACGCCGCAGCGCAGTTCGAGCGTCAACTCGACACTGTTCACGCGCTCATTGCCGGTTCCAGCGAGAACGCCTCCATCACCGAGATCGGTCGCACGCACATACATCTCTTCAGGAACCTCAAGAGCCAGCGCGGCGCCAAGGAGCCGGCAGGTGACATCCCTCTTGCCCGAGGCACGCTCAGCGATACGCTGGAGCTTCTCCACGCCCGACTGGACAGGCTCATCGTCAGCATTCGGAGCGCAATGAGCACGTCTCTTCTGGGCCTGGAGGCGTCCACTGACCGCGCACTCCAAGTTGCCGTCATTCTCACTGTTCTCTCCGCCATCGGTACAGCCATCGTTGCGCTGGCCATCACCCACACTATAACGCGGCCACTGAGAGTGCTCCGGGAGGGGACACGATGGGTTGCTCGCGGCGAGTTTCGTCGGATCGCTATCCGGTCCCGCGATGAGATTGCTTCGCTGGCCGACGCTTTCAACGATATGAGCAGCGAACTGAAGCGCAGCCACGATCTCCGGGCAGAGATGATGCAGCAGATTGCCCATGAGATACGGATCCCGCTCCAGTCGATCCATTCTGCGTACTACCTCCTGACACAGCAGATCCGCGGTCCGATCAACGAGCGACAGCGGCAACTGCTCGACACCATCCGGAAGAACACCGAGCGTATTGCGGATTTCAGCAATCAGTTCCTGGATCTAGCGAGAATCGAGGCGGGGATGATGGAGTTTGATATGCATCCCCTCGACCTCTCCTCTCTCATCCAAGCAGCAGTCGACGGGATCCAGGTCTCAGCCTCCGAGAAGAACATCAGAGCGGAGTTCACGAGCGAACCTGTCCCTTCGGTCCAGGCTGACCCGGTGAGACTCTCGCAGGTGGTCAACAACCTCCTGAGCAATGCCCTGAAGTTCACAGACAGAGGGGGCACAATCACGGTACGCCTCGAGGCGGTTCCCGGCGGAGCCAGGATCACCGTGCGAGACACGGGAGTCGGCATCCATCCCGATGACCTGCCCCACGTCTTCTCGAAGTTCTATCAGGCGAGGGGTACGCAGCCGCCCGGTACAAAGGGTTCCGGTCTGGGCCTTGCACTCGTCAAGGCCGTCGTGGAGTACCACAGGGGAAGAGTTTCCGCGGAGAGCGAAGTTGGCAGAGGGTCAGCGTTCATCGTGGAGCTCCCAGCAGCCGTCGAGGATCGAACCATGGCGGAGAGAAGTCAGTCATGAACAGACCAACCAGACTCGTCCTCATCCTCATCAGCATTCTCTATGCCGGGTGCAGCGCCTGGCTGAGCGAAGACGCCTCTGAAGCCGAGGCACGTCGTCAACTCGAGCTCGCGCAACGGCTCCAGGCCTCTGGAGCGATTCGGGAAGCAACGCACGAATACGCCATCGTGGCTGAGCAGTACCCACATACGCGCGTCCACGCAACAGCGGTGCGGAAGGCAGCCCAGTTGTACGCGAGCCCCTCCAACCCCCTGCGCAATGACAGCACCGCTGCGGCCTGGCTGGAGGCCCATCTCGGACTGGAGATTGCAGGCGACCAGAGGGAAGCGTCCGCCCTGCTGCTCGAGCGGATCAGGGAAACCGGAGAGTTCCGGAAGAACCTGGCGCGTCACACGCAGATCGTCGACAGTATGGCATCGGTCACACGAGATCTCTCCGCCGCCGCCCAAAGGCTCAACCGGCAGATCACCCGGCTGCGCGCCGAACTCCGTGAGACTAGCGAGGAGTTGAACAAACTGAAAGAAATAGATGCGCAAACGTCCAAATCACGCCGTCGATGACCGAACGCTGCGCTCAACCGGAACACCTTTGATTGCGTGAAGGCGTGACCGGGTTTGCATGTCTGTGGGATATTCACTACTTTTTCGCGAACAGGAAGGACTGTTTCACCGCCGCGAGGTTTCATGAAGTCGCTGGGGATAAAGAAACTCTACTACTCGATCAGCGAAGTCAGCAAGATTACCGACCTGGAACAGTATGTTCTCCGGTACTGGGAATCGGAATTCGACGAGCTGAAGCCAGCAAAGAACCGCGCCGGTAACAGAATCTACACGAACCGAGACATCAAGCTGATTCTCCATATCAAGAAACTCCTGCGTGACGAACGGTACACCATCGAAGGCGCAAAGCAGGTACTGAAGGCCTACAAACCGGACGGGGATACGGGCGAACAGCTCGAACTGATTGAAGCGCCGCACCCCAAACCGAAGATCGCGGATGAACAGCTCCGTGCTGATGTTCTCGAGGTAAAGCTCTTTCTGGAAGATCTTCTGAAGAAGCTCGACTAGTGGTGGGCATCCTGGTGGATTGTGTGCCCGCCCTTTGACAGGTCCGGGCTCACATAGGGAATCCCGAGGCCCAGCCCGCGAAGAATCAAGAGCACTCCCAGCACGAACGTCAGCACCGGCACGGCGGCTGAGAGTTTCTTCCTGACCCCTCCCGATATTGCACTCCCCAGCAGCGACATTCCCAGCATAACCGGAAACGTCCCCGCACCAAATCCTACCATGAACAGGAGTGCCCTGAACTCGCCTCCGGTAGCAATCGCACCCGCCAGGGCGACGTAGACGAGACCGCACGGAAGCAAGCCGTTCACCAGACCGATGAGAAACAGGGAGAGGAGGGATCGATGTTCGAGAAGAGGCATGAAGACGGCTTTGAGCAGCTTCTGCGCCCTGTCAACCATACCGAACCGTGGAATCGCCCGGCGGACCGACACCGGCAGAAGGAGAAAGGCCAGTACCAGCACACCAAGACCTATCGATAGGTACTGCTGTGCACCCGACAGCACGAGGCGCCTTCCCAGGTATCCGGCGGCCAGCCCGAGCGTCGCATAGGTCACCACCCTGCCGAGGTTGTAGAGCAACCGGCCTACAACATAGAGGGGACCCTGCGTAGTCCCCCGTGGCAGCACAAGCGTAATCGGGCCGCACATCCCTACACAGTGGGCGCTCCCGAACAGCCCAAGCACAGCTCCTGAGAGCAGTTCCATGCACCGTGCTCCTACCGGAGGATCATCGGTTGTTCATTGTAGTAGTCCACACCGCCGTACGTCCAGGAGACCTGTACCTTCCAGAGCCCCCGTTCCAGATCGCCTGTCTGTATCCGCTGCTGCCCAGTGGAGTCCAATCGAACCGGCACCGCAACATCCAGACGTCGGTCCGATGGCCTGTAGAGACGAACCTCCCCCTTGACCACTCCGGGCGAGAAGCGGCGGGGGAACGAGAGGTCGACCGCATCCTTCCCCGCACGGATGCCCACCTGCTCACCGAGCGCCTGTGTACGTTGCACTGTCTGAATCCGTTCTTCGTATCTCAGCCCCTTTTCGTAGTAGTCGTCGGCGACAAGGTCGATGTTCTTCGTCACCGACATCACCACCATAACGCACAGACCGGCAACAAATACCCCGAAGGCTGCCGCAAGGCCTGCGGCCCAGTGTTTGTCGTTCTCCTTGCTCATTCCTTTGTCGGTCGTCCCAAAAACGAGGTTGTCACAGTCCCCAGGACATCTTCTCCGCTGTGCACAACGATCGTCAGAGGAGTGTTCATCTGCGTTATCACCTCCGGTCTCAGCACAACCAGAAACTTCCCGTGGACGATCTCCTGAGGGCCCGGGCGAAGCGGATCTCCAATCAGCTGAATCTCACCCTCCACCCCCTCGAGTGATAAGGAGAGATCGACAACGTCGAAGGTTTTGTTTAGCGCCTTGAGGTCGTACACGTTGCTCAGTCGCCCGTCGGGTTGCTCCTGATAGAACATACCCGGCGCGCGGAGTACCGTGACATCCACGTCGGTCCGGCGGGCCAGTAGGAAGGTCAGGAGGGCCACGAGCAACGCAAGGACGACAGAGTACCCTGCCACCCGGGGCGTCCATGCCCGTCTCTTCTGCTCGACAATACCTGCGGCAGAATCGTACCGAATCAGCCCTCTGGGTCTCCTGGTCTTCTCCATGACCGCATTGCAGGCATCGATGCATGCAGTACAGTTCACACACTCCAGCTGGGTGCCGTTTCGTATGTCGATACCGGTGGGACAGACCTCGACGCAGAGGTCACAGTCTACGCAATCTCCCCCGGTCCGCTCCTCGCCGCGCCGGATCTTCCCGCGTGGCTCGCCGCGGACGTGATCATAGGCCACAACGATGGAATTGCGATCGAGCAGCACCCCCTGCAATCGGCCGTATGGACAGACAAGGATACAGGCTTGCTCCCGGAACCAGGCGAAAATCCAGTAGAACACCCCCGTAAAGAGGAGCATCGCCGTCAGGCCGGCCAGGTGCCGGGAAGGAGGGTCACTGACGATCTCCAGAAGCGCATCGCTCCCGATCACCCAAGCCAGAAGGACGTTAGAAATCAGAAACGACAGTGCAAAGTAGACAAGGTACTTCGCCCCTTTCTTCAGAATCTTCTCACCCGTCCACGGTGACTCCTTCAGCCGTCGCTGCTGTCGGTGATCTCCTTCCAGCCAGTAGTCGACCCTGCGAAATACCATCTCCATGAACACCGTCTGAGGACAGACCCATCCGCAGAACAGACGGCCAAACACCACCGTGAAGAGAATTACAAACACAATAGATGCAATCAGGGCAAGACCGAGAAGGTAGAAATCGTGCGGGCCAAACAGTATCCCGAAGAAGATGAACTTCCTCTCCAGAACGTTCAGAAGAAACAGGGAGCGTCCATTGACACGGACGAAGGGTATGACAATCAGAATGACGAGAAGGATGAGGCTGAGATACCCTCGCATCCTGGTAAAGAAGCCTTCAGGCTTCCTGGGGTAAATCCAGTTACGTTTCCCCTCCTTGCTGACAATAGCAACGGAATCTCGAAACGCATCCCGGTCCACCACATCGGTTTCCCTCTCCAAAGCACTCTTCTCCAAGGGTCACAGTGTCGTAGGAGCCGCCGAGGAATCCACAGGAGATCCACCGGCGCCAGGGGCAACGCCCTCTGCGGCTCCGGCGAGTTCACCCTCCGGTTTCTTTGCATTCGGCGGATTCGTCCCGCGAAGGGAGAGCACAAAGCTTGCAATCTCCTGTATCTGCTTCGGCGTGAAGACGAGTTCCCAGCTTATCATCCCTTTCTGGGGGACACCGTTCTTGATGGTCATGTAGACATCGCGTACACCGGCCCCGTGAATCCAGTAGTCATCTGTCAGATTCGGCCCGACGAGACCTCCCCCCGCCGGCCCGTGGCAGGAGACGCAGTACTTCGCGTACTCAGCCGCACCGCGTTGGAGGGCTTCTCCGTCCTCCAGGGCGCTCAGCGCGTTCTCATCGATCGACCCCTCCGTGGCAATCATTATGCGCCGTTGCAGATCAGCGGCGGCCACTTCCTCCCTGTACTCGTCGATCATCAGCGGTGCAGATTCCAGGACGTGGTACACCAGCATATACGCAGCTCCAAAGAGAATCGTCGCAACAAAGAGCGTCGTAAACCAGGGCGGAATGCTGTTGTCGAGTTCGCGGATCCCGTCGTACTCGTGCTCGGAATCCATTGCACGATCGGTGGCACGAGGAACAAAGAACGCACGGGCCTTCAGAAGCCCCGCGCCGATCGCCTTCCTCTCCTCCTCGGGAAGCACCAGGAGAAAGAAGATGATCGCCACGAGGATCAGTGTCAGCAGAGAGGTGAACATCAGCGCACCGTGCGCCGATCCGCCCGATTCCGCAAAAAGACTCTGCAGCGGCAGGCAGGTGGTCAGCACGGTCATACTCAGCAGTAGAACAGAGCGGCGACGAACGCGTACCATGGTTCAATCCTCTCTCTTTTGTCGCTCCGGATCGTCATCCTCAAGGGGCAGCAGGCTCATCTTCTCCGTGTACTGCCTGCTCCGTTTCACCGTCCAAATCAGAATCCCGATGAACAGAGCAATCGCCACGATGAGCGACGCAGCTCCGACGTCTTCCATCCCGGTCACTGATTGCAGGTACCGCGACAGCATGCGCCTCGCCTCCTACGGTTGTTCACTCCTGATATCGGTACCCAGACGCTGCAGGTACGCAATCAACGCGATGATCTCCTTCCCCGGCTCCGCGGGGGCCCCTTCCCTGATCAGGTCTCCGGCAATCTCCTCTGCCTGAGAGAGGAGAGCGTTGTTCGCCTGCACTTCATAGTCTGATGGGTACGGGACACCGATCTTCCGCATCGCCCTTATCTTGGCAGGGGTCGATGAGGTATCCAGATCCTGCGTCAGAAGCCACGGGTATGGAGGCATGATCGAGCCCGGGGACATTGATGTCGGATCGTTCATGTGGAGGTAGTGCCAGAGATGAGGGTACTTCTTGCCCACACGGTGCAGATCCGGGCCGATCCGTTTGGATCCCCAGAGAAACGGATGGTCGTAGACGAATTCGCCTGCCTTTGAGTACTCCCCGTACCGTTCCGTCTCAGAGCGAAATGGGCGCACCATTTGCGAATGGCAGGTATTGCAGCCTTCTCGAATGTAGATGTCCCTCCCGTGAAGTTCGAGGGGAGTATACGGTTGCACACTGGGAATCGTTGGAACGTTGGATTTCACGACGTACGTCGGGATGATCTCGACAAGACCACCAATGAGAATCGCTACCGTGGCAACCAGGGCGAACTGGACCGGTTTCCTCTCGATCCACCGATGCCTGTTCTCCCTCGGGCGCTCCGGCTCCTGACCCAGAGGTGCAGCAGAGGCCTCTTCGGTGGCCAGGAATCTCCCCTGATGCGCCGTCCTGCAGAGGTTATAAACCATCAGCAGAGCGCCGCCGAGGTAGAATGTGCCGCCGATGGCACGAATAACGTAGAGGGGAATAATCTGCGTAACGGTTTCGAGGAAATTGGGATACTGCAGAACCCCGAACGGAGTGAACTCCTTCCACATCAGTGACTGTGTGATCCCCGAGGTGTACATCGCCACAGCGTAGAAGACAATCCCCAGCGTACCAATCCAGAAGTGGAGGTTTGCAAGCTTTCGCGAGAAGAGCGTTGTGTTGTACAACCGCGGGACCAACCAGTAGAGAATGCCAAACGTGAGAAAGCCATTCCAGCCGAGCGCACCGATGTGGACGTGTGACACAATCCAGTCGGTGTAGTGGGCAATCGCGTTGACGTTCTTGAGAGAGAGGGTGGGCCCTTCGAAGGTCGCCATACCGTAGGCGGTAACCGCAACAACCATGAATTTGAGCACCACGTCCTCCCGCACCCTGTCCCACGCTCCGCGAAGGGTAAGCAGACCGTTGATCATGCCGCCCCAGGATGGTGCCAGAAGCATCACCGAGAAGACCGTGCCCAGTGACTGGGCCCAGTCGGGGAGAGCGGTGTAGAGAAGGTGATGCGGACCGGCCCAGATGTAGATGAAGATCAGCGACCAGAAATGAACGATAGAGAGCCGGTAGGAGTAGACCGGCCTGTTCGCTGCCTTGGGAAGGTAGTAGTACATCAACCCCAGGTAGGGGGTGGTGAGGAAGAACGCCACCGCGTTGTGCGCGTACCACCACTGCACGAGCGCATCCTGCACCCCGGCGTACACCGGATAGCTCTTGACGAGCGACACAGGAATCTCGATGGAATTTCCGATGTGGAGAACGGCAACGGTGATCACAGTTGCAACGTAGAACCAGATTGCCACGTACATGTGACGCTCTCGCCGCCGGATGATCGTGCCGAACATATTCACGGCAAAGACCACCCAGACAACAACAATGGCGAGGTCAATTGGCCATTCCAGCTCGGCGTATTCCTTGGCCGTAGAAAATCCCAGCGGAAGCGTGATCGCGGCAGAGACGATGATCAGCTGCCACCCCCAGAAATGGACCCACCCCAGCAGATTGCTGTAGAGGGCTGTCTTGCACAGTCGAACCAGGGAGTAGTAAACCCCCATGAAGATCGCGTTGCCCACGAACGCGAAGATGACAGCATTCGTGTGGAGGGGTCGGATCCGGCCGAAGGTTATGTACTGAAGGTTTCCACTCAGCTCAGGAACAAACATCTGGAACGCGATGATGACACCCACCAGCATGCCCACGACTCCCCACACGACGGTGGCCACCGCAAATGCGCGAACGAGTCTGTTGTCGTACGTGAAGCGTTCGAGTTCCATGCTCTCCTTCACCGTTGGTGTTGATTCTTCTGTTCGGAGCCTGGCGCCGGTTGCCGGTCTTCGTCATCGAAGAGCATCCTGATAGACGGGGTATGCTTATCTTCAAACTGTCCTGTCCGGACGGCCCACAGGAACGCAACCAGGAAACCGGCCGCAACGAGAAAGCTGAAGCCAATCAGCACGATGATCACCGACACTATAGCAGCCCTACCTTTCGCGATGCATAGCGCACGGCCGTTGTTGTGAAAAACACCACCGTGATCGAGCTCAGAGGCATGAGAACGGCCGCGAGAACCGGTGAGAGCTCTCCCCGAATGGCAAACGTCAACCCGACGGCGTTGTAGAGGAAGGAGATGGCAAAACTCACAAGGACAATCGTGAAGCTCGCCCGTGAGAGCCGGAGAAATGTATCGAGCTTCTCGAATGCCCTCCCATCGAGAATTGCGTCGCTGGCCGGGGAAAAAGCGGCAATATCATCGGTCACGGAAATCCCGACATCACTTTCACGCAGCGCACCTGCGTCATTCAACCCGTCCCCGACCATCATGACACTCTCGCCCTCCGCCTGAAGCGCACGAATCACGTTGAGCTTGTCGGTGGGTGACTGGTTGAAGTGGAGCTCGAGCGCCCCGGCAAATCTCTCCTGGAGATGTCCTTGCTCCGAATCCCTGTCGCCTGAAAGGAGCATGAGACGGAACTTCCGTCGCAGCCCTGCAACAACCCGATCCAGACCATCACGGTACCGGTTCACAACGGCAAATCGGCCCCGTCCCACGCCGCCGATGGAGAGGTACACTGCACTATGTCGGCCACTCTGCAGTCCCATCTCCGGATCGGCCCCCTCCCCAGGTAACCGATCTACAAACCCCGCGGCGCCGAGACGAATCTCCGTCCCGTCGACCGTTCCCCTCAGACCCTCGCCCGGTATCTCAAAGAACTCCCTTACCCTGTGAATGCCGTCTCCCCGCAAGTGCTCATAGAGCGCGCGGCTGAGCGGATGCGTCGAGTTTCGCACAAGTGAGGCAACGAGCGACCTTTCCCTCTCGGAGAGAGGCGTACCACTATAGAGAACACTGGATCGACCCGCCTGTGTCATCGTCCCAGTCTTGTCGAAGACGACGGTGGAGATTTTGGAGAGAGCCTCGACCACAGTCGCCGCCTTCACGAAGAGTCCGTTCCTCCCGAACACCCGCATCGCCGTCCCGAAGGTGAACGGAGTCGAGAGAGCCAGCGCGCAGGGGCACGCGACGATTAACACACCGGTGATGGCGTTCAGGCCTGTAGGCAGGTCATGCGGGAGCCAGAGAACCGCAGCCAGCGCGGCCAAGGCGAGGACACCCGAGGTGAAGTACTTGGCGATACCGTTTGATATGGAGGTGAGATCCATGCCCGACCGCTCGTGGGGTCCGCTCTCCCTCCAGAGTTGAGTAAGATAGCTTTCGGACACCTCCTTGAGCACGTCCAGCTCAATCGCACCCCCAAACTGCCTCCCCCCTGCATAGATGAAGTCTCCCGATCTCTTCTCATCCAGGCGAGATTCACCCGTGACGAAACTGTAGTCAACGGACCCGGAACCCTTCACAAGGATGGCGTCGGTGGGAACGATGTCACCGTTGCGGACCACGAGGCGGTCACCAGGTTGTAGCGCCGAGAGCGGAACCGTCCTCTCCGCATCGCCCTTCCGAACGGTTGCCGCCAGCGGGAAGTAGGATGTGTAGTCCCGCTCGAAGTTCAGGCTCTCGTACGTCTTGGCCTGGAAGAGCCTTCCGAGGAGAAGGAAGAACACCAGACCGCTCATGGAATCCAGGAACCCCGGTCCCGTCTCGCTCAGGATTTCGTAGAGGCTCCGGCTGAAGAGGACGAGTATGCCGAGCACAATAGGCACGTCCAGGTTCACGACGCGCCGCCGCAAACCGGCGACCGAGGACCGGAAGTACTCCGCACTGCAGTAGAAGAACACCGGAAGCGAAAGCAGGAGAATAGCATACCGAAAAAACCTCGCCAGACCCGGGTCTACGCTCCCCCCCGCAAGGTACTCGGGAAAGCTGAACAGCATGATATTCCCGAAGCAAAAACCGGCAACCCCGATTCTATGGTAGAGCGCTCTGTTCGTGGAAACCGGCTTCTTCATCCTGGCGCTCGCAAGACTGAGCTCGGGCTCATACCCGAGCGACGAGAGCAGCTCTACCACCTCTCGCAGGGAGAGCGTGTGACGAAAGCGGATACGAATCTGTTTCTTGAGGAACTCCACCCGTGACTGCACGATCCCCGGCTTCAGACTGTGGAGCTTCTCCAGAAGCCAGACACAGGAACTGCAGTGCATCTGCGGGATGGTAAGCGTCACGCTGCTGGTGGTACTGTCGGAGTAATCGAGCAGCTGCTGTACAAGGGCAGGATCATCCAGATACGTGTAGCGACTGTCGTCAGGAAGCTTGGGCGAGGAGCCCGGTGTTCGCTCGAGGTTGTAGTACTCACAGAGATTGCTCTCGTGCAGGATTTCATAGACAAGCTTGCAGCCGGAGCAACAGAAAGCTTTCCCTGCGTGAACGACACCCCCGTCGGCCACCGGATCGCCACAGTGATAGCAGATTGTCTCTTCTGTTACTGGGGCGCCGTTCTGTAAGGACATTGTTGACAGAGGATGGGGAAATCGACTGGAAACGGACTCAAGATAAGAAAATAGCCCCGCAAATCAAATATTGCAGAGGCTCGCTTTTTTCCATATCTTCATGCCCGACCGCCAACGAAGACCCCATTTCGTCGATCACTCTTTACCGCTGCGGGGAAGAACTCAACCCGAGACGTCCACGCGAAAGGATATCAGCATGTCACCATTTACCAAAGCCCGCACCGTGTGGGGTGCGTGCGCCGCTCTGCTCACGATGGGAAGCAGCGCGCCCGCTCAGACCGTTCCAGAGGAGGGCATTCGAGCGAACACGCCGGAGGTTCATGCATTTGTCAACGCACGTATTGTGCAGGCGCCAGGGAGAATCAGACCGGAGGGAACGCTTGTCATCCGGGACGGGATTATCACAGGTGTTGGTGACATATCGGTTCCCGCGGACGCACGTGTCTGGAACCTTGAAGGGCGTACGATCTACCCCGGCCTCGTCGCCGCCTGTTCCTCTTACGGCATGCCAAAGAGACCTCCGGCGAACCGGCCGCCGGGAGAAGGGACCGCTGCCTCGGGAGAAGATCGTGGCCCACTCTTCTGGAACCCAAACGTCCGTGCCCACGTGAGTGCCGCGGATCTGTTTGTCCCGGACCCGACCGAGGCAGAGAGGATGCGACGATCCGGAGTCACCTCTGCCGTTGTTGTCCCGCCTAACGGCATTTTCCGGGGAACAAGCGCCTTGGTGAGTGCGGGGATCGGTGCGGCAAACGATCAGATCATAGTTGGCCGTCTTGCGCACCATGTCAGTCTGCGTACATCAGAGGAGGAGAACGTCTACCCTCAGTCGTTGATGGGAACCATCGCTCTCATTCGACAGACGCTCTACGACGCCCGCTGGTACCAGCAGGCCCTCAACGCGTACTCCAAGGATCCCTCGCTCCGCCGCCCGGAAATGAACACCTCCCTTGCCGCACTGGAGGATGTCGTGGACGCTCGACTCCCCCTCGTCATCGAGGCCTCCGACGAGAAGGACGTGCTCAGGGCCCATGCGATAGGTGAGGAGTTCTCTCTTCGGCTTATCATCCAAGGGAGCGGCCTTGAATACCGCCGACTCGAGGCTGTACAGGCTACAGGGAGACCCCTGGTAGTGCCGGTCGATTTCCCCGCCGCCCCGTCTGTGCGTTCCCCCGAGCAGTCTCTTCAGGTCTCCCTTGCCACATTGAGACACTGGGATGAGGGGCCGGAAAACCCCGGGAGGCTTGCTGAGGCAGGGGTGAGCATTACGCTCGTATCTGTTGGCAAGCCGGACTCCCTCATACACCAGATCCGCCGCGCCGTGGAGAGGGGCCTCGCCCCCGAGGAGGCTCTGCGAGCACTGACAACGACCCCTGCCAGGCTCTTTGGTGCCGAACACCTGGTCGGCACTCTCCAGCCAGGGAAGCTCGCACATTTCATCATCACCGATGGCGACCTCTTTGATCGATCCACGAGCATCCAGGAGGTATGGATTGACGGGAAGCGCTACGTGGTGACACCTGTCCTGGAGAGAGACCCGCGTGGCAGCTGGCTCGTTGTCACCGACGGGACGGAGGCTGACTCGCTCACTATGAGCATCAACGGAAGACCGGACAGTCTGCGCGGCACTATCGAAAGAGGCGAGCTCGTCCATCTCAAAGGGCTACGTTTCAATGCCGCAGGCCTTGAATGCATGTTTCCGGGGAGTCCTCTGGGTCTCAAGGGGCTTGTCCGAATGAGCGGAACACTCGGGGATGACCGCATAGCGGGAACAGGAGAATGGCCTGACGGGACTGCTTTCACCTGGTTCGGTACCCGCATGAGCCGAGATCTCACCGCGGATGCTACAGAGCCGGCCTCGCCTCCGGCAGGGTCATCCTATCCTCCCTCGCACCCACCCGGTGCCTATGGCCGAACGAGCCTCCCCGTGCAACCCTCTCTGCTCCTGGTGCGGAATGCAACGATATGGACATGCGGCCCCGACGGTATCTTGCAGGATGCGGATCTCCTCGTTCGCAGAGGAGAAGTGGCCCGCATCGGGAAGAACCTGGATCCACCGACCGGCGCGCTTATCATAGATGCATCGGGAAAACATCTTACCCCGGGAATCATCGACGCGCACTCCCACATGGCAATAAGCGGATCGGTAAACGAGCCCACGCAGGCGATCAGTGCTGAAGTACGAATATGCGATGTGGTGGACTCTGATGACATCAGCATCTACCGTGCCCTGGCCGGTGGAGTCACCACTGCGCACCTCCTCCACGGGTCCGCCAATCCCATCGGCGGGCAGTCGCAGGTCATTAAACTCAGATGGGGAATGCTCCCAGAGGAGATGAAGTTCCCTGCCGCCGGACCGACCATCAAATTCGCGCTCGGCGAAAACCCCAAACAGTCCAACTGGGGAGACGACTACGCGACACGATATCCACAGACACGTATGGGTGTGGTGCAGATGCTCAGGGACGCATTCCGTGCCGCACGGGACTACGAACGAGCCCGGAGCAGATACGAGAAGAGCGGAAAAGGAATACCCCCGCGGCGGGATCTGGAACTCGATGCTCTCCTCGAGGTCCTACGGGGCGAGCGTCTCATCCACTGCCATGCCTACCGTCAGGACGAGATCCTGGCCGTCATTAGGGTTGCTGGAGAATTCGGATTCACGCCAGGCACATTTCAGCACGTTCTGGAGGGTTACAAGGTTGCAGACGTTATGGCTGAACACGGGGCAGCGGGTTCGTGCTTTTCAGACTGGTGGGCATACAAACTGGAGGTCTACGATGCAATCCCGCACAACGGGGCCTTGATGCGCGACCAGGGCGTTCTCGTCTCCTTCAACTCCGACAGTGACGAGCTAACCCGACGACTCAACCTCGAAGCTGCCAAGGCCGTGAAGTACGGGGGCCTCACAGAGGAAGAGGCTCTCACGTTTGTCACCATCAACCCCGCGAAGCAGTTGAGAATAGAGGATCGCGTCGGTTCCCTTGAGCCGGGCAAGGATGCAGACTTCGTCCTCTGGAGCGGCAATCCGCTTTCCACCTACACGGTGTGTGAGCAGACATGGCTTGACGGACGAAAGTTCTTCGATCGAGAGGAGGACCGCCGCATGCAGATTGAGGTTCAACAGCAGAGGGCAACACTCATCCAGAAGATTCTGATTCCACCGGCAGCGCCGGCGAAACCTGCCGAAACGGGCCGCCGAACCAGCCAACCCCATTCGGAGCATCAGAGCAAGAGCAGACGGGAGGCACAACCATGACCAGGCACCGTACCATCGGCGAGCAACAGGACAACCCTACTCCCCTGACAGCATCCCGGCCGCTGAGAATCGCAGCCGCCCTCATGCTCACCCTCTCGTGTGGACCCGGTCTTGCCGGCTCCTCCGATCAAGTACCGGCAAAGCCGCAGGATCACCCCATCGCTATTGTCGGGGGAACGGTCCATCCGGTGACAAGCGCTCCCCTGCAGAACGGCACAATACTCTTTGACGCAGGAAGGATTGTCGCCATTGGGAACAATATCACCGTGCCGGACAATGCCGAAACCCTCTACGCAGAGGGGAAGCATGTCTATCCGGGACTCATCAGCGCTGACACCTACATCGGGCTCATTGAGATCGAGGCCGTACGCGCCTCAGACGACAGAGCCGAGACTGGAGCAATCAATCCCAATATTCGTGCCGAGACCGCCGTCAATCCAGAAAGCGAGTTGATCCCCGTGGCGCGGGCAAATGGCATTGCCGTCGCAGTGGTAGCCCCGTCAGGAGGTCTCATCTCCGGGACCTCTGCAGCCATCCTCATGGACGGCTGGACCTGGGAAGAGATGACCCTACTGGCCCCGGCGGCCCTCAACATCCGCTGGCCGGATATGACGATGCCTCCCTTCGCCACGGGAACTGCAGCAGAGGAGGCCATGAGGAGACGTGACAGTACCGTGGAGATGCTCCAGAATGCGTTTCACGAGGCCCGTTCGTACATGAACGCAAAGCGAGTCGAAGAGCATGAGGGCGTTCCCTACCACGACATCGATCAGCGGTGGGAAGCCATGATACCGGTCCTGCAGGGCGAGGTCCCCATCGTCGTCTGGGCGGACGAGGCCCGACAGATACAAGCGGCTGTCGCCTGGGCAGAGCGGGAGCATCTGCGGCTCATCATCGGAGGCGGCCACGACGCCTGGCGGCTCGCTGATCTCCTCAGCCAGAAGAACATACCGGTACTCGTTGGTGGTGTGCATCGCCTCCCGGGCCGCCGCTTTGAGCCGTACGACACACCCTTCTCTTTGCCCGGGCGCTTGCACAGGAGCGGTATCACCTTTGCAATCATAACGGCTTCATCAGCTCCTCACGAACGAAATCTTCCCTACCACGCCGCCACAGCAGCCGCATACGGTCTGCCGCGCGAGGAAGCGCTCAAGGCGGTTACACTCTACCCCGCCCAGATCTTCGGGATCGACGACAGGGTTGGCTCCCTCGAGGTCGGAAAGGACGCAACGTTGATTATCACAACCGGGGACCCGCTGGAGATCACAACACACGTCGAACTCCAGTTCATCCAGGGGCGGAGGATCGACCTGACCAGCCGGCAGACGATGCTCTATGAAAAATACAGCGAGAAGTACAGGCGTCAGAAAGAAGACGCCGGCCCGTAGCTAGAAGTAGAGCCCGTACCAGATGGCGTTCGGCGAGATCTGGACGGCAGGGGCGGGAAGATGGATGAAGTTCAAGGCCTCCCCCACGGTGCTCAGAAACCAGGTGTTCGGCGGGATGATCCTTGTCATATCGTAGTCAAGGCTGAGGATGACAATGGAGTAGGGATCAGGGCTTGCCACATCCCGGACACCGTAGCCGACGGCAAGGGCAAGCCAGTCCGGCCAGTAGGGCTCAACGCTCCGTGGAAGGAGGTTGTTGACGCTCACGCTCAGCCAGATCGTCTGACCCTCATAATCATCAAACATAATGTGCTTCTGTCCCCGGAACCCGATTCCGCCTCCCTCATTGATCAGCGGAGAGGGATGGTAGCTGAACTTGAAGTTGAAGTCTCTGAGAAAGGGGACGAAGTGCTGGGCAACGGGATAGAATGCGCCCGCCACGTTTGCAGCATAGTCCACCCGGTCAAACCCCCATGCCGAAAACCCGTCCTGCACCTCGATGTAGGTTTGAAAGAGGATTGAGCAGCCCGCCCCCAGAAACAGCGAAGGCCGCTCTCGAATCCCCGCCCACTGGAAGGATCGGCTGAAGATGAACGCCGCAACATTTGCTCCATAGAAGTGCCCGAGCTTGTCCACGCTCATCCCGTAGGTAAGATCCTCCCGAAAGTGAAACGAACGGCGGTTATCTTTCCACCAACCGTTTTGCTGGTAGATGTGTATTCCCGCCATCGTGCCTGCCAATGCTCCGCCGACGATGACGAGCCGTACAGTACTGACCTCGACGGTATCGGGCAGCACCGAATCCTCCTGAGCACGGAGAGTTGATGGAAACAATCCCAGGAGTGCCAATACCACCGCGGCACCGGTTCTTCTGTTCGGACGAGGCTGCACGCAGGCTATGGCTTTTTCTCCCTTCATCGCATCGTCGTAACAGAAAGTCTGACATTCACATCGAAAAATCAAACGTGGCCAAGACCTGTTGATGATGTTGATTTTCACATCACCTGTATGCACTTTTTTTGTGCAGCATAGCTCCGTTTCGACATAACTGCAGCCGGGCAGGCACCGGGAGACGTCGGAGCGACATGCTGCACCGGCAGAAGTCTGGAACCTTGCGCGCCCGGCCGCGCACCTGAATGACGATCAGGAGCTCGCGCATTCAGATACCCATGATGCAGATATTTATCGCCGGACATCCGGCTGGGTCGACAAGGGAAGGGCAGTCCTGAGGGAAGCTGTCCCGGCTACCTGAGAGGATCGGAAGCTACCGGTGACTTCCTCACAGGTTCACAATGAGGTGTGACCGTTATCGGATGTGTTCACCGGCGAATGGTGAAGCATGATGGATCCCTACGTGACACAAGGACACGGCAATGCACCTGATTGATCAGTTAATTATTCTTGTCTATCTGATTCTTGTTATTGCAACCGGCATTGTTCTCTCTCGCCGCGCGTCGCGAAACATGGACAGCTACTTCCTCGGGGGCAGATCGGTTCCATGGTACCTGCTTGGCATTTCCAACGCATCATCCATGTTTGATATTAGCGGAACTATGTGGCTGGTATACATGGTGTTTGTCTACGGCTTGAAGGGCATCTGGATGCCCTGGATGTGGCCGACATTTAACCAGGTGTTCTTCATGATCTACATCGCGATATGGGTCCGCCGGTCCAATGTCCTGACGGGTGCTGAATGGATCAAAACGCGGTTTGGTGCAGGCAGAGGGAGTGAACTCTCAAGCCTGAGCGTCACCATATTTGCCCTGGTCAGCGTGATCGGGCTCCTTACCTATACCTTTCAGGGGATCGGCAAGTTTGCCACGATCTTTCTTCCCTGGGATCTGTCGGCCAATGCCTACGCAATCATTCTGATGACAATTACCACGATATATGTCCTCCTTGGAGGAATGTACAGTGTTGTGTTGACTGACCTGCTGCAGTTCGCACTGCTCTCCGTTACATCGTTGATTATCGGGGTCATCGCTCTCAGCAAAGTGTCACCCGACATGTTGACATCTGTCGTACCAGAAGGCTGGCTTGACCTTTCGATTCAATGGCATCTTACCCTTGACTGGTCCGCGCTCATTCCAGCAGTGAACGACCAGATCAACGCCGATGGCTATTCACTCTTTTTCATATTCTTCTTCATGATCGTGTTCAAAGGAATTCTCAACAGTATGGCGGGCCCGGTTCCGACATATGATATGCAGCGCATGCTGGCAGCACGATCACCCAAAGAAGCCGGCCTCATGAACGCCATTGTCTCCGTGGCAATTGTGCCTCGCTGGATTATGGTACCTGCGGTGGCGGTACTGGCAGTGGTGTTTTTCGGTCCCGAGCTCAACGCGATGGGACAGAACATCGACTTTGAATTGGTCCTGCCGCATGTCATCAACAACTTCGTCCCGGTCGGTTTGACAGGGCTGTTGCTGGCAGGATTGCTTGCAGCATTTATGTCAACTTTTGACTCAACGGTCAACTGTGGGGCCGCCTATGTCGTGAATGATATTTACAAAAAATACATCAACCCGCATGGCACGGATAAGCAGTACGTGCTCGTGAGTTATGCTGCATCCATCCTCCTGGTGCTGCTGGGAGTGCTCTTCGGTCTCCTGCCAAACTCGATCAATGCCATTACCGAGTGGATTGTGTTTGGCTTGGCCGGCGGCTATACGGCCCCCAATATTCTCCGCTGGCACTGGTGGCGATTCAACGGATACGGTTACTTCTGGGGGATGATGAGTGGCGTAATGTTTGCGATTACCTTTGGACAGATCTTTCCGAATATCTCCGCCGTCAACAGCTTTCCGCTCATCCTCGCCGCCTCCGCGATCATGAGTGTGGTTGCAAGTCTCCTCACAAAGCCAGATGATGAAGCCACGCTGATACGCTTCTACAAGCAGGTACGGCCGTGGGGGTTCTGGCAGCCTGTCTATGAAAAGGTCATCATCGACAATCCTCAGTTCAAGAAGAACACCCAGGCGGCCCGCGATTTAACCAACGTCGCTATCGGTGTTGTCTGGCAAACATCATTACGATTGATTCCTGTATTTCTCATTGTCTTTGAATTGACGTCGATGTGGGTTGCAGTGGCACTGGTAATCATTACGACGTTCCTGCTAAAACGGAACTGGTATGACAAGCTGGAAGAGACATAGTCGATTGAGAGATTCTATCGTTCGGCAATCCGAGAACCCCCATGGTGCTCGGAGCATGACATGAGATCGACATTGATGGCAACGCTGCTTCTTACAGGTTCTCTGTTGTGTTGTTGCCGGAGTGACAGGGATGTCTCTCATGCACTGGTGATAACAAGTGATTTCAACAGTGTGCGCCAGTGCAAGACCGTTGATGATGTCAACGCGGTCGCCCATACAATGATGTCCGCAAAACCGGATATCCTGGCGCTGGACGCAACTGCAAACGGGCTCGTCAACTACAGAAGTGAGATTGGGTTCTTGATTCCCGGGAGTAATTTCGACCGGCTCTTCGAGGCTGGCATCGAGCCCTTCGGCATGGTAGTGGACACGCTTCGACGTCACGGGGTCACGGTCCTGGCAAATGTCCGAATGAACGACCATCACGGCAGACTCGTCCAGTGGACGCGCTGGGAACGGGAGCACAAAGAATGGTCGCTGGCCAAGGATACGGGCGCTCGGGACTGGAAATCTGTGGGTGCATTGCGGCAGATGGATTACACCATTGAGGGCGTCCGGCAGTACCGCTCTGCAATTCTTGAGGAGATTCTGGGACGGTTTGATGTCGATGGATTACAGCTTGACTTTGGCCGGACAGCCCCATTCCTGTCAGAGCCAAAGGTTGAGAATGCCCGATGCATGACAGAGTATGTCCGCGAGATCCGCACATTGTTGGACCGGACCGCACGCAAGCGGCGGCGGGAGAAAATGCTGTTGGGTGTAGTAGTGCCATGGGATATCGACTTCTGCACACAGGAGGGCTTGCAGGTTCAACAGTGGATTGAGCGTGAACTCATTGACTATGTGTCGCCCGGAGAATGGTACTATGCTGACTGGAATATTCCGCTAGATCGTTGGCGTTCAATGACGCATGGGACCAATTGCAGACTCTATCCCTTCACACCAGGCAATGTTTCTCCGTATCAGGTGTTTGAATATGGGGAACCATCCCTGCTGGGTGACAACACGGTCCTCGATCCTCCCAAAATCCGCGCACTTGCCGACAACTTCATGTCTCAGAATCCTGATGGATTTGCGTTCTACAACTTCTATACATTCGATTTTGGACAATACTATCCGGACCTGCGCACATGGACGGATCCCCAAAGCACAAAGCATATGTCAAAGCATTACCTGATTTGCCGGAGGCTGATGTATCATCCCACTGAACGGGAAACATTTGATAGTGGCGTTGCTTTTGAGCGACAGTTGCTGCAAAAGACTGGTGATAGCGTTGAGATGCCATTCCGGTTTTCAACGAACATCGTGGACTCTTGTGCGACTCTTCGATGCGCGTTTAAGGATATGCACGAAACCGATGAGATCGTTGTCCGCATAAATGGATGCAGAGTGACACCGGATACCATAGAGGGCAGAACAGTCCAGTCGGAAGGCAATCCTGATTTAGCTGTTCGATTCTGGGAGAGTGGAATCACAGTGCCGCCTCTGGAATTGGGCGAGAACGTGATTCAATGGACATTAACAAAACGTGAGACTGATACGGGGAAAGGAATTTCAGTCGGTGAGTTTGAAATTGTCATTGTCCCTTGACATTCCCGATCCTCAACCAGGTCGAGGGATAGACGTCAAACACATGCCAGGCTCGCCTGACTCCCTCTAGTGAGTCCAATCGCATGTGGGTTTTCCGTCCGAGTGGACTCGTCTGCCGGCGGATCGGTTGGTTGCTTTTGAGAGGGGAGCTGGTTACATTATCTCCCGGGAAGGACGCCCCGGGCGTCCTTTTGACATGACGGAACGTGGCGCAGCCCGGTAGCGCACCTGAATGGGGTTCAGGGGGTCGTGGGTTCAAATCCCACCGTTCCGACGAGAAGAAGAAGACTTCCTTGGGGTTCAGGGGGTCGTGGGTTCAAATCCCACCGTTCCGACGAGAAGAAGAAGACTTCCTCCCTCCCTGCGCACACACCTGGATACCAAAGCCTCCACCATACCAATCTCCGCCACCAATCCTGCGCAGGCGAGGTCTACCGAACGTCGGGAACAGGCCGGAGAACGGCTCGTGCGGTTCCTCTTCCAGCTATTCTGACAGAGGAATCATTACGCAGACCAGTCAGGCAATGGGCGTTTCTTCCGTCAGAATTGTGATGCCGCGTCTGGCGATCTCCTGCATGAACACGCTGTATGCTTCACCCCGAACACAGTCTTCCGGCGGGACAATCCCCCGCGCAGTAATCAGGCCTTTTCCGATCAGGTACGCACCAATGGCCGAGGGAAAACCCGTCACCCGCGCCATCGAGGAGAGGTCGTTCCCATTGTCGGCAACATCCCACATGAAGTGCTCTATGCGCACCTTCCTCCCCTGCTTTGTCCCGATGATGGTGTTGTACATTACGCACACGTCGGTCTCACCGTCCTGCTGCTGAAGCCGCGGCTCGATGAGCGCCAGAAGAAACTCTCTCGGCACAAGCGTCGAGTTGCCGTGCTGCACCGGCTCCAGGTCGAGCAGTCCGCATTCCTTCAACGTGTCAACAGAGTCCCAGTGGGTAGGCCAACGGATCGTCTTCTCGGCAAAGTTCCGCAACTGAGGGCGGCTGTAAATGAAGCTCGGCATGCCTGGTGTGATGGCGCACTGCAGCTCCTCGTCGACTCCCAGGCGATTGAATCGAAAGGTTTCACGGTCGGTCGTGGCGTCTACCTCGATCACCTTTCCGTCTCTCTTCACCTTCACCTTAATCATGTACTCCCGCAGGACGTGCCGGAATGCCCAGGTGATCATGTACCGGAGTGGATGATTTGCGGCCGCGTGTTTGGAGGGGATCCCGCCAACACGCGCCACCGCTGATTCTGCCGCATCAAGTGTGCGGATCGCTTCACCGACAGTGATGTTACTGAGCCCGGGAGCAAACCCTATACCATCCATGAATGTGACGTCATTTTGGATCGCTTTCTCGTGCAGGAAGTCGCCGTAGTCATCGAGCGACATCCCCCGCGGGAGCTTCAACCCCTCGATCTCATAGGCGTCTGGACGCCGGTGGTACTCTTCAAGCATGTCCACGATATGATGACCTGCATGGACGGCAGCATCCACGAGGCGGTAGCTGCTGAGACGATCCGGCAACGCAATGACGCCGACGTCATAGCGTTCCATCAACTTCATCGTTTTCTTCTTGTCCAGTATATCGAGCGAGTGTATCTTCAGCTTCTTCGACTTCAGCCGGATTGCCGTCTTCTGGAGCGCCGACCTGCGTCTTCCGACGAGGCCGACCGCTTCTACATCGTCTCTCCGGATTAGGTCCCATGCGACTGCTGTTCCGATCTTGCCGCTGCCGCCGAACACAATTGCCTTCATAGGAGAATCCTTTCCTGTCCTGTGAGCAGGGTGGGGGAGTACACATAGAGAACGGCCTCTCCCGCATACCACAGGGAGAGGCCGTCTCAAGGAACGCTCCAAGAAATATACTGCCGCGCAGGGCACAAAGTCAAACACTTCCGGTTGGTGAATCGTCGGGTTTCGCAGTCTCTCAGCAAGCGGGCATCTCCAGTGAAGATGACGACACTCCACACAGCCAGGCGGTGCTCCAGAAGTCGCCACAGGAGCTCCGCTTCGACGATATCACCCGAAGCGTGTGGTTGCACAGGATGGCGTCCCGCGGCCCGAGGCCGTTGGGCAAGGGCTTGATATAACCAACCGGGTTTGTTTACTTGGATGCGGGTTGAGACGCTTCCGATATCTCCGTTCCGTCTGCTGCCACCGAGGCGTCTCTGTGCGTTTTTCGCTCAACCGCGCGCGACCAGAAAAGGGAGGTAAGCTCATGTCTATGGCAGATAGCACAGGGAAGCTCTCACGCGGTGGAATTCGGCTCGGGGCAGTAGGGCTGTCTCTTCTCATTGTTATCGGGTGCGGAGGCGGGGTGGGACCGGGCGCAATGCGCGCCAACCGTAACCACTACAACATCGCTGTGCAACAGACCGATGCGCAGCAATTGCTCATGAATCTCGTGCGTCTTCGATACAGGGACACGCCTTTCTTTCTGGAGGTTGCAAGCGTCTCAGCAAATCTGAGGTTTCAGGCTGACGCTGACGCCGGAGGGGTGTTTCCGAGCGGTGGATCCAACATCATGTCACTGGACGCCGGCATCGCCTACGAGGAATCCCCCACAATGACCTACACACCCCTTCGCGGGGAAGATTTTGTAACGCAGATGCTCGAGCCTGTAGAGCTGGAAATTCTCTTGCTTCTCTCCTCCTCTGGCTGGTCTGTTGAACGGGTGTTCCGCCTGATGGTACAGGAGATCAACGGTGTGCGAAACGCCCCCACCGCCTCTGGACCCACGCCCTCAACAGAGCCCGAATTCAGGCCTTTCCTCCGTGTCTCGGCACTTCTCCGTGTTCTCCAGCTACACAACCTCGTCTATCTCTCAACGGCTCCCCCGGAGATGGCAGTCAATGATGAGCAAACCTACGACAAGCGGATCTTCCTCCTCCTCAAGCCGGAAGCTCTCGAGATGGCCGAGACCCACGAGCTTGTGGAGTTGCTCCGCCTTACCCCCGGAAGGCAGTACTATGAAATAGTGGCACGAATCGGACAAATTGACCCCGATCTGATCAGCATTATTCCACGATCGGTCACCGCCGCAATGTACTATACATCGCAGGGCGTTGAGGTGCCGCAGGAAGATGAGGAGGCGGGACTCGTTACTGTCACGCTGGATACCCAGGGAGAACGGTTCGACTGGGAGGAGCTGACCGGCAATCTCTTCCGGGTTCACACAGGATCTGACGCGGGGAATACATACGTGGCAATCGACTACAGGGGGCACCCGTTCTACATTGCGGACAACGATCTGGAATCGAAATCCACATTCGTCCTGCTCACCACAGTGCTCGCCCTGCAATCAGGGGGGACACCTGCTGTGGCGCCGCTCCTGACGCTTCCGGTAAGCCGCTGAGCGAGGTCGACCAGTCCACCCGCCTGGTGCCGGGCTAGCGGCCCGGCCAGTTGCCCTGGATGCTCGCGCCCTACTCCTTCTCCTATTGACCTTTACCAGATTTCCTTCTTAATTCTTGTTGAGGCGTATCCTCGCTTTCACCAGCCTGTCTTCACCGATCATCGTTCTCAGGAATCTCTACCATAACCTTGTGAGCACCTCCCATGCAAACCACCCTCAATGAACGGATGCTGAACGTCCGGCTCTCCCCCATCGTTGCAATCAGCGAAGAGGTCCGCAAACGATCTCCCCAGTTCACCCAGGAGACGGGGAAGTCCTTCATCCTCTTCCAGCGAGGCGAGATCGACTATCCTACTCCACAGTACATCATCGATGCAGCCAAGCGGGCCCTCGATGCCGGGTACACCAAGTACCCCAAGTCGGGCGGAGAGGAGGTCCTGAAGGACGCCATCCTGAAGAAACTGCGAGATTACAACAAGGCAGAGGGTCTGACGCGGGATAACATCGTCTGCACGTACGGGGGACAGGAAGCCCTGCAGCTCGCCTTTACGCTGTTTGCCGGCAAGCGGGGTGCGGGTTTTGCTCCCTGCTGGAGCTGCGTCCTGGAGAATTTCGTCCCGTATGCGGGCGTGGACTTCGTCGAGGTTCCGCTGGAGCATGATTTCAGCATAAACGTGGAGCGGCTGGAAGCGGTGCTCAAGAACGTATCGTTTTTTTACCTCAACTCGCCCCACAATCCCACAGGGAAGCTCTTCTCCGAAGAGGAGGTACGTACCGTCGCGGACCTCTGCACGCGGCACAACGTCTACCTGATTTCCGATGAGGCCTACGAGAAGATCATCTACGATGGCCGGGAATTCTTCAGCCCGACTTCCCTTCTCCGGGAGAACATACTCGGTGCATTCACGTTCTCTAAATCCTTTTCCATGACAGGGTGGCGCCTGGGATACCTCGTCGCCTGCGACAAGAAGATCGCAAAGCTGATACGACTCGGGGATTACACGCAAACGGCAGGTGTAGTGACGTTCCTTCAGCACGCAGGGAGGGAAGCGCTCGAGAACACTGCTGCGGCCGAGCGAGCACTATCTGCCATGCGGACCGACTACGAACGCCGGCGTGACGCCCTCTTTGCAGGTCTCTCATCGATTCCGGGTATGGAGGTCACAAAACCGCAAGGGGGATTCTACATGTTCCCTGATTTCTCCAAGTTCATCCCTGATAACCTAGATAAGGAGCGTCGCTCCCGCCACATCTACGAGAAACTGATGGAGAGCGGCGTGGCCACGGTCTACGGATCCTGCTTTGGCCACCACTTTACGGACAACATCAGGCTCTCATTCTCCACGACTCCGTTGCCGGTAATTGAAGAGGGGATCCAGCGCATACGGGATGCCTGTGCGTGAAAGCACGAGCCGCTTAAGATCGTGATGAAGGGGCTCACAACCATTCGCAGATATTTTTGACTCATCGTAAAACTTGTCGGCCGGCCGCAGAATATCATTGATACAGAGCACATAGTCAGAGTTTTTTTCTTATTCCTCTTGCGTTCCAGCGGGGTCGGTTCGTAAATTTTGGTGGATGTCCGACAGAAAAGGACAACATCAATCCCCCTCTGAAGCTGTCAGCGCATTCCCCGAGGATTCCCAGGCCTGTGCTGCGTGGCCCCGCATGAAGAGTTTCACACACCCCGTCTACTCCCCTCGCGCATGCGGCGTGCTGTAGTGCACTTTCTGCCTTAGCGACATTCAAGTCTGGACGATACAGTGAGCGTAACGGTGTGGCTCTCGGAAGCGCCGCTGACGCTCAGGGAGACAGGCCTGCACCGAAGACTCGGTTCACAGGTGCATCACATGGAATGACCCTCTTCGAGGCACAACGATGAACAACCCACACTCAGGTGATAGTCTGTCCAGAGCAGCTCGCGGCGGCAGCGCTGTGGCATCGCCGCGCGTTCTCATTGCTGAAGATGAACAGATCATCGCTGCAGACATCCGGGAGCGCTTGACGGGTCTCGGCTACTCGGTTCCCGCTGTGGCGGGATCGGGAGAGGACGCGGTAACCCTCGCGACAGAGACCAAACCTGACCTCCTCCTCATCGACATTGTCCTCCAGGGTACCATCGACGGTATCGAGGCTGTGAAGAGGATCCGGGCGACGCTCGATGTTCCGGTCATCTATCTCACAGCATACACCGACGAGGAAACCGTCCGTCGCGCAAAAGAGACTGAGCCACTCGGCTACCTTCTCAAGCCGTTCGACGAGAGGGAGCTGCGTTTTGCCATCGAGATGGCCCTCCACAAACATCAGGTTGAGGCACGACTCCGGCGCAGGGAGGAGCAGTTCAGGCAGCTTACCGACAACCCCCAGGAAGTGCTCTGGATGCTGGATGCTGAAACGAACAGGATGCTCTACGTCAGTCCCGCAGACGAATCGATTCGCGGCACCGCTCTCCAGATGCCCGATGCGGACCTGGATGCATGGCTTGAACCTGTTCACTCTGCTGAGCGCCAGAAGGCATTGGAGATGATCAACTGCGCTCGGCGCGGTGATATTGACGAGAAGGGATACGAGTACAGGATCGTGAGGCCAGACGGAACTATCCGTTGGATCTGGTCCCGAAGTTATCCCATCCGCGATGCCTCCGGCCATGTGTACCGCATCGCCGGGACTTCGGTCGATATTACCCGTCAGAAGTGGGCCTGGGAAACTCTCCGGGAGAGTGAGGAGCGCTACCGGCTGCTGGCTGAAAATGCAACTGACATCATCTCGCGCCATGCCCCCGAAGGTGTCTTCCTCTACGCCTCTCCTGCTTCTAGGACTCTGCTCGGGTATCGGCCAGAGGAGCTGCTCGGCACGTCCGCCTACGGCCACATTCACCCCGACGACCTCGAGGATGTTCGCAGGAGAGACTCCGACGGCGGCCACTTTCTCTCTGCCGGCACCGAGGCGTTCCGGATGCGCAAGAAGGACGGCAGCTACGTGTGGGTTGAAGCTTCCTCCAAGACGATGCGCCACCCCGACACGGGAGAGATCCGGGAGATCATTGTCGTCACCCGGGAGATCAGCGACCGGAAGTGGGCCGAGGACGTGCTCGCGCGCTACGAGTTCATTGCAAATGCCTCCCGGGAACTCATGACGCTCATCAATCGGAATTACGTCTACGAAGCAGCGAACGACGCCTACTGCGAGGCACACGTCAAAACACGCTCTCAGGTTATCGGGCAGACCGTATCCGACATCTGGGGTGAAGAGACATTCGCCACTATCATCAAGCCCCACCTCGATGACTGCTTCTCCGGTAGTGCAGTTCACTATGAATCTTGGTTCGAGTTTGGCGGCCTCGGACGCCGCTACTACGCCGTCAACTACTACCCCTATGTCAACTTGAACGGTGTCGTCACACATTGCGTCGTTGTCTCACACGATATGACCGACCGAAAAACCGTGGAGGACGAGACACACTCATCTCTCCAGGAGAAAGAGGTCCTCCTGAAGGAGATCCACCATCGCGTGAAGAACAATCTCCAGATTATCTCCAGCCTCCTGAGTCTTCAATCCAATACGATCGAGAGCGAGGCAACCCGCGAAGTGGTAAGGGAGAGCCAGAACCGTGTCCGCTCGATGGCGCTCATCCATGAGAAGCTCTATCAATCTGCAAGCCTTGCACGTATCGACTTCGGTGAATATCTGCGGAACCTCACGCGGGATCTCTTCCGCTCCTACAGTGCAGGGAGCGTTTCCCTTAAACTCCAGGCTGAGGATATCAACCTAGACATCGACGCTGCAATTCCCTGCGGCCTTATCGTCAACGAGCTCGTCTCCAATGCGCTCAAATACGCCTTCCCCCGGACCAAGGGTGGTGAGCTTCTCATTACGTTCTCTCAGGTCGCACGCGACAAATTCGCCCTCTCTGTGACAGACAACGGGATCGGACTTCCCGCTGACCTGGACGTTCGAACCCCGAAATCTCTCGGCCTTCAACTCGTAAACATGCTTGTCGCACAACTCCGCGGGACTCTCGACGTCGTTAGCGATGGCGGCACCACGTTCATGATTACGTTCTCCACTGGCAAGACATCCGCGTATGCGCCAAGCCGGCCGGCACACGCCGGAGAGGAAAACCGAATTTCATAGGCTCCCCACTCACCAGGCTACACAACCGCCTGGATAGATCATGCCGGAGCCGGCATGATCTCTCGTACTCTTCGCTGTTCGACAACTGCCAACGCCTGAAAAGGGTCAAACCCAATGCTTGCTCGTCTCTTGGTCCTGGGACTCTTTTTCGTCTCCTCCTTCTTCCTCCTCGTGAACAACCGGCTCACTCCCACACGTGCGGAACAACTCTCCCCCCGCCACGTTATCAACAATGCTCGCGTCATCGCACTCAACGGATTCACCCTCTGGTACCGCACAACCGGAACCGAACGTGGTAAGCCCCCGATCATTGTTCTGCACGGCCGACCCGGCGGCGCGATTCGTAGCTATGAACAGTTCTTCCGCTACCTTGAAGATGACCACAGAATCATCTACTATGACCCGCGCGGGTGCGGCAACTCAGAGGTCAAGCCCCAGCTCTCGTACTACACCATGGCTGAACTCGTCCACGAACTCGATGCCATCCGACAGACAATCGCCAAGGCTGAGCGCATCATTCTCATTGGCCACGGTTTTGGCGGTGCTCTTGCACAGCACTACGCGGTGGCGCACCCGGAAGCTGTGGACCGACTGATTCTCCTCTCCTCACTTCCTGCAAACGGATACCGGCTACAGGCAGTACCAAGTTTCTTTGCTGAACTGCTCGATGCCGTCCTCAAAGCAGGAATACCCCCTTCGGATCCGGCAGAAGCAGATATCTGGCTTGAGGAGTACTGGCGAAAGACCGCGGCCGAGCAGCTCCGCGATCCCGCCAACGCACACCTCCTTCCCCAGGGAGAGGGCTCCTTTGGCAGCTCACGGGCCTTCATAACATCCCTGGCCTCTGAGAGGCGAAACTACCTCACCACCTTGAGGAGACTCGGCGTCAAGACCCTGATTCTCTATGGCGGGATCGAAACCGAGTACACCAGGGAAGAGTACCAGCTTGCCCTTCACGGAGCCCTGAGGCACTCGACGCTCGTCAAGATCGAGGAGAGCGGACACTGGAGTTTCCTCGAGCAGCCGGAGAGGGTGGAGCATCTCATCACGAGGTTCCTCTCCGATGCCTCTCAAGCAGCAATTGTCTCACCAGAGCACGCCGAGCCCTCCCGCCTCCAATGACGCACCTCGTGTGCACACAGACAGGGGAACGTTACTCCGCCGACGACCCGCGATGGCGGAGCGAAGGCGGGCACCTCCTTGATCTTGAGCACGACGGAACCTTCCACCCGGCAAAGGTCGCGGAACGAAAACCGACAATGTGGCGCTACCGTGAAGCGCTTCCTCTCAACAATGATGCGAACATTGTGACCTATGACGAGGGTTTCACTCCTCTCATCTCGTTGGACATCGATGGTAAACCTGTCCTCTTCAAGCAGGACTATCTGTTTCCCACGGGTTCCTACAAAGACAGGGGCGCCTCTCTCCTCATCAGCAAGGTCAAGGAGCTTGGCATCGATTCTGTCATCCAGGACTCTTCGGGAAACGCCGGATCAGCGGTCGCCGCGTACTGCGCTCGCGCCGGAATCCGGTGCCACATCCTTGTGCCAGAACAGACCGCAAACGAAAAGCTGGCACAGATACGATCGTACGGCGCCGTCCTGACGACAGTTCGCGGCTCACGCAGAGACACTGCAGCAGCAGCGCTACATGAGGCGACCCACACCTACTATGCAAGCCACTGCTGGAATCCCTTCTTCCTCCACGGGACGAAGACGTTTGCCTTCGAGATCTGTGAGCAGCTCGGATGGCGCGCCCCTGACACGGTCATTCTCCCCGTGGGAAACGGCACGCTCTTGCTCGGAGCATACATCGGCTTCCGAGAGCTCCGCGCTGCCTCAGCTATCGAGCATGTCCCACGCCTCATCGGGGTCCAGGCCGCCCGCTGTGCACCGCTCCACGCAGCCATCCAGAATCCATCCGCAATCGGGAACCCTCCCTCATGGAGTAAGACGCTCGCCGAGGGGATTGCCATCGAGAATCCGGTCCGCGCCGATCAGATCATCCAAGCGGTCCGGTTCACTGAGGGAGAGATCATTGCTGTCGAGGAGCAGGAGATCGCCGAATCCCTCAACTACACCTCCCGCAGAGGATTCTACATCGAACCGACGGCAGCGGCTTGCGTTGCCGGTGTCAGGCAGTATGTGAAGCGATGCCCGCGCGACGAATCCATTGTTTCGGCCCTGACAGGGCATGGTCTGAAAACAGGCGGGAAAACAGCCGCGCTCCCTCCATCCGGGCAAGGATGATCCACCCCTCGACAGTCTCCAGAAAAATCCCTAGCTTGTGAAAGCTCGAAGACCGAACAGACACTTCCCACGCCCAGCTCCCCCGGGGAGCTGTTCATCGCCGGATTTCAATGATGCGTCGGACAGAACGATCAAAGCAGATATTTGCCATCCGCCTCTCGCTCGCAGTGGGTCTGCTCATGCTTGCAGGCAAATGGTACGCCTACGCCATTACGGGTTCATCGGCCATTCTCTCCGACGCTGCAGAATCGGTGGTCCATGTTCTCGCTGTGCTGTTTGCAGCATTCAGCATGTGGCTCAGCTATCAGCCTCCGGATGCGAGCCACCCCTACGGGCATGGGAAGATCTCCTACTTCTCGGCGGGCATAGAAGGTGCGCTGATCATCATTGCCGCCTTCTTCATCATTTACGATGCCATCCGCAAGCTCCTCGGCACTATTGTCCTGACCAATCTTGACACTGGGATGTACCTGGTTGTCGCCGCTCTTGTCATCAATCTGTTTCTTGGTGTCTATCTCCTCTCCAAAGGGAAGAAGACTCACTCTCTCATCCTCGTGGCAAATGCAAAGCACGTACTCACAGACTCGTGGACGAGCTTCGGCGTGGTGATAGGACTGGCCCTGGCATCATGGACCGGCTGGCTTCCCTTCGATCCCCTCGTCGCCATTGTTGTTGCCCTCAACATTGTCTGGTCAGGCGGGAAGCTCATCCGGCAATCTGTGGGGGGATTGATGGACGAAGGCAACCCCGAGCTCGAGAAGCTCATTCGCAACACACTCGACAACGAGACGGCACATCGCAACCTCCGCTACCATGAACTGCGCTATCGCCAAGGGGGAGACGGGTTGTGGGTGGAATTTCACCTGCTGTTTCCCAGAGGTACGCTTCTGGAACGGGCCCATCAAGACGCGACAGAGATCGAGATGGTCCTCACCGATACGCTGCCCCGGGTTGCGCGCATCGTCAGCCATCTGGAACCCCTCGAGGAGCACGAGCGTACCCATACACAGCAGCTCAGACATTGACGGACAAGCCGCGATGGACACGTTGCATACGCAGACTGAGGCCACTATTGGAGAGGAGCTGGTAGAGTTCTTCCATCTCAACGGGCATATGGTGGTTGAAGAGATCCTCACCGCCGATGAACTGCAGGAGTATCGCGCGCTCTATGACCGGTTTCTGTCGGGGGAAATCAACTACTGGCAAGCACTTGACGATGCCCTTCTGGAGAACAGTTGCATCTGGTACGCACCAGGTATTCATCGGAGGGGAATCCAGCCGCACCGGAGAGCGGGAGCCGGGGGAGGCGCACTCAAGTGTGACTGTACCGAGGATGAGGGCATTGCAGCACCGGTTCGCGCTGGGAGTTGCCTCTCCCACAACGGAGCGACGCTGCACCACTCGAGGGGCAACCGTACCGCCCAGCATCGCCGCCCGTTCATCCTGGACTACCGACCCGTGGCAACGATTGCCTGCAAGAGGGAACAGGGGTTCGACCACGGCAGCACCACCATCGACGGGCAGATCCGAAACCAGGAGGCCCGGACCTGAGGAGGCCGGGCACATCCCCCTCATTCCAGACAGCACTCAACTCCATATTCCGCCGGTGCAATTCCACAGGGAACAATACCTCGAACTCATGGCGTTCGGACACCCCGAAAGGCAGATGTTCGTTGAGTTGTTCGGGCCAATGGTCGGGCTCCAAGACGAATGGCACAGACAGGGCGCTTCCCCCGATGAGCTTGAGCTGATCGCGTTTGACTGGGACTATGTCCCCGTGGTTCAGTGCGGCGCTACGACGGGTGTGTTTGGAGGGCCGGCGCCCCGAACGCTGGAAGAAACTCCCGACTACGTCATCGGCCAGGATGAATACGGCCGCAGGACGAAGCTCTACAAGAGCGTGGCCAGCATTGCCCTGCCTCTGACATATCCTGTCCAGGACTTCGACAGCTGGAGAAAGGTGAAGAAGCTCTTTACCTTTCGCGAGGACCGCATCGACATCGATGCGCTCGAGCGGGCAAGGATGCTCCAGACTCAGGGTGCACTGGTCGTTGCATCCATTCCGGGCGGCTTCGACATGCCACGGCAGCTGATGGGAGAGGAGACAGCGTGCGCCGCCTACTATGATCAGCCCGAGCTCATGCAGGACATCGTTGAGACATGCTGCGACACCTCCCTGAAGGTCCTCGAGCGTGTGACCGACCGCCTCCTCATTGACCAGCTTTCCGTTCACGAAGACCTCGCAGGCAAACCGGGCCCACTCATCGGGCCGCTCCAGATACGTCAGTTCATACAACCGTACTACAGTCAGGTATGGGATCTCGTTCACTCGCGCGGAACGACGATATTCGACATGGATACCGACGGCAACATCAGTAGCGTTATCGATGTGTTCCTCGAGTGCGGCTTGAACTCGATGCATCCAATGGAGCCAGCCGCGGGAATGGACATCGTCTCCCTGCGCCGGAGATACGGTGATCGGCTCAGGATGAGGGGGGGAATTGACAAGCACGTCCTCCGGGCGGGGAGAGACGCCATCAGAGAAGAGCTGATCTACAAAATGCAGCCCGCGATGCATCAGGGTGGGGTTGCATTCGGCCTGGATCATCGCATCCCCAATGGAACACCACTTGACGCCTACCGCTACTACGTGGATCTGGGCAGAGAGCTGCTCGGGCTTCCCCCCAGGGGAAGTGGCCGCAAGGGGTGGAAGAGAATGTCCTTCTAGGAGATACTACCGTGGAGTTCGCTCCAGCAGTCTATGAACACGCAGCCGCATGCATCGGCATGACTCCCTGGGAGGTTTCCCGCAAGGCAGATCTCCTGTTCCAGGCACACGCCGAAGCGTACCGACTCTATGAGCAACGTCCGATCGTCCCGGGAATCGACATCTACAATGTGGAGGCCGAGGCCTACGGGGCCCGGATCGAACCCGCAGAAGGAAGCGTCGTTCCCTCGATTGTTCAGAAGCCATGCGAGAGCATGAGAGACCTTCTCGACCTTCGCCATCCGGATCCCGTTCGAGCGGGACGCATCCCCATGGTTCTTGAAGCGGCCTGTCGGCTGAAGGAGGAATTCCCCCACGCTGACGTCGGTGTCCCGCTGAGCGGCCCATTCTCACTTGCCAGCAACCTTGTCGGCTTTGACACACTCCTCTCCGAGGCGATGACCGATCCTGAAACATCCCTCCAGGCCCTCTTCCACTTGGCGGAAGGTCAGATCGCCATCTGTGAGGCAGTTGCACGCGCAGGGCTGCAGACAACCCTCTTTGAATCGGGCGCAGCTCCTCCGTTGCTCTCCCCCGGACTCTTCCGGGATCTGGTCTTCCCCCCGGTGAGACGACTGATAGAATCGGCGGCCGCTGTTCTGGGTGACCCTCCGGCATTCATCATCGGCGGCAACACCGGTCCAATTCTCGATGCACTTCTCGGAACGGGAACCCGTTATCTCATCTGCCCTGCCGAAACAAACCAGGCTGCGTTCATGGAGAAGATCGCTTCACGGTCTGATGTGAGGGTGCGTGTGAACATCGACCCGGGAGTCTTTGCCACGGGCCCCTGGGAACGTATCCTTCCCGCCCTGGAGGGGGCCGCCGCACTGGCCAGAATGAAACCGGATACACAGGTCGGGTCCGGAGTGTTACCGTACGAGACCGACACAGAACTCGTACTCAAGGCGCGAAGCCACGTCGCATCGCTGTGACAGCAAACACCCAGGAGGGAGAGATCACCATGATAACGTACAAGGCACTCGCCATCGACAACGCAGACGATTTTCTCTTCGGGCATTCCCCCCATCCACTGACCCTGAAGAACGGCCTGGTCCTTGGCGGAGGAACCGTATACCCGGAGCTGAACTTCACCCTCCCGATCATGACGATTGAAGAGAACACGATGCCCGAAGTGCGCAAGCAGTACACCCAGATGATTCAGGAGAGCACCAGACGCGCGGTTGAGCTAGGAGCAGAGGGATTCATTGTAGAATTCGAGCTCCTTCCCGAGCTGACACGCCACCCGGAATGGGGTGCCGAGATAACGAAGATCCTGCGGGAGACGCTCAGTGACGCAGAGGAGCGACACGGAGTGAAAACTGCGCTGCGTGTTACACCAAACGACCTGCGCGAGTTTGAACGTCCCCCGCGTTTGCGAAGCGGGCCGTTGTTCGAGAGGATGGTTGAGAGCTTTGACGCGTGCGCCAGAGCTGGAGCGGACATGCTCGCAATCGAGTCAACAGGGGGAAAGGAGATCCACGACGAAGCGATCGTCAACGGCGATCTGGCTCAGTCTGTCTTCTCACTCGCGATCCTCGGGGCCCGTGACATGGGGTTCCTGTGGGACGAGATCGTCTCGGTAGCACGCCAGAGTGGTGTTGTTCCCTCCGGTGACTCCGCATGCGGTTTTGGCAACACTGCCATGGTGCTGGCCGAACAGCGTTCCATCCCTCGGGTCTGGGCCGCACTCATTCGCGTCATGACAGTACCCCGGAGCCTTGTTGCCTTCGAGCACGGAGCGGTGGGCCCGAGCAAGGATTGTGCGTACGAGGGGGTCTACCTCAAAGCCATCACCGGTTTTCCCATCTCGCTTGAGGGGGCAGAAGCAGCATGTGCGCATCTCTCTCCGATCGGGAACATACCCAAGGCGGTGGCGGATCTCTGGAGCAATGAATCGGTCCAGAACGTACGGCTCCTCAGCGCGATGGCTCCCACGGTCTCCATGGAGCAACTCGTCTATGGCACACGCCTGATGAACGTTGCAACCGGACACGGCACCGACGCCGCCCGCACCCTCCGCAACTGGTTCGTTGAATCCGATGCACACACCGACCCGCAGGCGTATGTTCTCAAGCCGGACATTGCCATAGATCTCGCGCGCGACATCATCGCTGAAACGTCGCCGTACGCAAGAACCCGTCGTGCGGCTCTGGCAACACTTCAGTGCCTGCGGCGCGCACACGCCGACGGCATACTAGCCCTCAACGCAGGCGAGCTCCGATGGCTGGAGCACCTCTCGCGCCAGGCCGACGCTCTACCGGAGGACGAAGCTGAATTCATCAGGTCCACCCAGCCACTCCTCAACACAGCCCGCATTCACTTCGATCAGTACGATCTCTAGGAGAAGAGGGGATTGGCAATCGGAACTGACTGCATCAGACTGACCATGCACCAGGGGTAAGCCCATGCACCTGCAATTCCTCGGGGCTGCACGGACCGTCACAGGTTCCATGCACGCTCTTACCCACAGGGGGAGGACCATCCTCCTTGATTGTGGCACTTTCCACGGGAGGCGCGCCAAAGCCCGGGAGCGCAACAGCTCCTTTCCCTTTGACCCGGCATCGATTCATGCAGTCATCCTGTCCCACGCCCATATCGACCACAGCGGCAATCTTCCGGGACTGGTTCGGCAGGGTTTTCGGGGACCGATCTTCTCAACGCACGCAACCAGAAGTCTCTGCGAGGTCATGCTGAAAGACAGCGCGTACATTCAAGAGCGAGATGCCGAGTACATCACCAAGAAACACCGGAGGAAGCAGCTGCCTCCGGTCGAGCCTCTCTACACACAGCGCGACGTCGAAGACACCATTCCGCTTTTTCGGGGTGTCGACTACAGCAGGACCTTTGATGTCTCCGATGGCATCAGCTGCCGCTTCGAGGATGCCGGTCACATCCTTGGCTCAGCATCCGTTGCTGTGACGTTGAAGGAGAACGGGCATTCCTTGCATCTTGCCTTTACCGGCGACCTGGGACGCCCGAATTTGCCCATCCTGCGGGATCCACAATTCATCGGCAACAGCGAGCCCATAGAGTACCTGATCTGTGAAAGCACCTATGGCGGGCGTTTCCACAAGCCGGTTGCCGAGATGGAAGTTCAACTCCTCGGTCCCCTTCGCCGGGCATGCGATCGCAAAGGCAAGATCGTTATACCCGCCTTCAGCGTCGGCCGCACCCAGGAACTCGTCTACGTTCTTCACAAACTCAGCATCGAGGGAAAGATCGACGACCTTCCCATATTCGTTGACAGCCCTCTCTCTGTGAACGTTACGGAGGTGTTCCGGCGGCATCCCGAGTGCTACGACGCCGAAACGAGGGAACTGCTGGAGCAAACCGATGAGACTGACCCTTTCGGTTTCAGGTGTCTAACCTATGTACGTGACGTGGAGGAATCCAAGGCACTCAACGAACGAGCTGGACCTTTTGTGGTCATTGCAGCCTCGGGGATGTGCGAGGCCGGACGCATCGTCCACCACCTGGCGAACACTGTTTCTGACCCACAGGCAATGATCCTCATCGTCGGCTACCAGGCCGAGCACACGCTCGGCAAGAGGCTCGTGCTCCGCGAACCCACCGTGAACATTTTCGGAGAACCACACCACCTAAAGGCAGAGGTGGCGGTACTGAACTCCTTCAGTGGCCACGCCGACCGGAATGAGCTGCTCGGCTATGTGCGGCGTTTCAACGCCGGGAGGATGAAAGGTGTCTTTCTCGTCCACGGGGATCTGGACCAGGCCGAGAAACTGCGCGAAGGCCTTCGCGGGAACGGATTTCAGAACGTCTCCATCCCCGCGCAGGGTGAAAAAGCCACTCTTCAGTAAATTCGATCGATGATGGGTCGTCATGGCGCGATTCTGCTTGCGGTGATCTTGCTTCACTCCACAGCACAATCACAGCTCGGGCCACGCCCTGCGGATCTCGGGCCTCCGTTACTCGACTCCCTCGGCCGTCGAAACATGCTCAGCGTCCTGTTTGACCGGAATCTGAACACCTACAACTGGATTGACCGGGTCTCTCTGGATACGACGGTGCTGGGTCTGCGTCTCTCCTTCCAGCAGCAGTATCTGTCAAACATCATCAAGGTTGACCCATCCCCGGCTTCGTCTCTCTCCAAGCTCGAGAGCAACCAGAACAGTTTCACACTGCGGCTCGGCCAGAACTTCACACAGGAGATCGGCCTGCTTTCAGAGTGGTCCAGCCTCGTCTACTCCGACAACAGGGGGCTTGGCCTGAGCGACGCGTCGTTTCACTACCTGCTCGGAGGGCTGACCTACACTCCCTTGCCTACCGTTGCCCTCAACCCGATGGCGGGCTACCGATGGGATGACCAGGCCGAGAACCGAGACCGTGGACCGAGCGTCCATATTGCAGGAACGTCACAGGGGCTTAATCTCAACGGATATCTCATCAGCGGAAACGGCCAGTTCCATGTCGATTACCTCGACCCTCGGCGGCTGGAGAGTCACTTTGCCACCGCCGGTGTACAGAGGGTGTTTTCCGCCTTTACCAGAGACAGCCTCGAGGTCGGATTCTTCCGCGGGCGGCGCGAGTTCTACACAAGTGCCGACAGCATCATCGAAAGCAGGACAGAGAATGTCCTTGCCTTCACCAATTTGCTGGACTACGAGCTCCTCCCATATACCGTTGCACGGCTCTTTGTCGATGTCAGAGCTCGCGGACTGGACAAAGCTTTTCGGTACCGCCCGGGCATTGCGGCATCGGCCGAGCGGTTTGACACGCGCATCGACGAGTTCCGGCTGAACGCGGTTCTCGAGGGGCTCTACCGCTCGCCCGATGGCCAAACAGTTGCCTCCGCCCGCCTTTCGTACACGGAGCGGGATGAATCTCATGCAGCGGTGCTCCCACCCGATCCCTCACAGAACACCATCATTCTCTGGGCTCAGAGAAACAAGCAGGAGCAGACGAAGGACAATATCTCGCGGCGCACCGCCCTTGCGGGCGATATCTTGTTTCCCCTCTCTCATGCCGACCGCCTGACGCTCTCCGGAACCGCCAGCATCCTCCGTTACGACACGCCAAGTTCCCTCAACGTTGAGGACCGGGACGAGCTCCTTGTTGCCTTTCGCATCATGTCGGACCACGCGCTGAACCGCGCCATGGATATCACGCTCTCGCTGGACGCAAGCATGAGCAAGCTTGTCTATCTGTTACGGGAACGGAGTGCGAACAACAACACCAACCGTGTCCTGCGGCTCTTCCCGGTGGTGAGGTACCACCCCGCAGATTTCTTTTCCACCACCAACGGCTTCGAGGTGCTCGCCAATTACACAGTCTATGACTTCGAGCAGGGGCTGGCGATCGCCCGGAGTTTTTCCTACCGGCAGTTCGCCTGGGTTGATTCAACAAGTCTGGAATTCACTGAGAGAATTGGGCTTGACTTTTTCGCCTATTTAAAGCTATATGAACGGGGTCAATTGAAGTGGGACGAGTTCAGCGAGCGCACCGAGAGCTCATTCCTCGATCAGACCTATGCGCTCCAGGTGCGGTTTTCCCCTACATCCGGAACACTTTTCGCTGTCGGCTTCCGGTACTTCAGCCAGTCGCACCACCGGTTTGAGCAGGAAGGGAAACGACTTGTGTCCTTCCTCCGCAGTGTTGGGCCGACATGCCTGATTCTCTGGGAGATTGGTCCACACAGCCAGGTCAGTTTCAGGGGATGGTACGAAAGGCGAACCCTGACTGGCGGCTTCTCCTGGCTTCAGCCAAGCATGACACTTGATATTCTCGTGAATTTTTAGCGGCACACCCAGTGAATCCCAAGCAGCGCGTCTTTCAGCTCGTCCTTCAGAGTGAACCACGAAACATCGGGAAGGTCGAGGCGTTCCTCCAGGAGGTCGGTCAGGCCGTCGCACTCAACGAGATCCAGCTACACAAACTCATGGTTGCACTCACCGAGGCTGTCAACAACGCCATACTCCACGGCAACAAATCCAACCCGGAGAAGACAGTAGAGGTGATGTGTGAGGTCAAGGAAGGTGGGCTCTCCATTCGCGTCCGGGATCAGGGTAGAGGCTTCAAGCCCGAATCGGTCGACAGCCCGCTGAAGGAGGAGAACCTCCTGCGTGAGAGCGGCCGCGGCATCTTCCTCATGCGCACCCTCATGGACAAGGTGGATTTCCTCCGACGCCCGGAGGGGATGGAAGTGCAGCTGTGGCTCCGCCTGGAAAACTAGAGGGGGGTCAGGGGGGTCGTATGCTCGGTCAGCTGCGCGAGTTCACCCCCGTTTGAGTTCGAGGGAAATACATTATCGAAGCGAAACCGGACAAACGCGGAGGGCGAATCCGTCACCCAGATGCTGGATAGGAGCCTGCTGGAGACAAGATCGACCCGGTAGGAGGGCACCGCTGTCAGCGTTCCGTTTATCACCACCTCGAACAACAGGTTCTCCCCGGATATCTCACCCCTTACAACATCGTTGCGACAGTGCAGCGATGAGATCCCACTGCGGCGGGATGGTCTTCCCCTCGCTCCGCTCCACCCAGCGCGAAAGGAACCCGTACTGGTATATGTCACCCGACTCCAGAAAGCGGAAGTGGATCGTATCGGCGGGCTCCCCCTCGGTGCTGTCAACCACAACAGTGACGTCCTCAACTCCGTAGGCGCTAACCCCGCTCGCTGCAACATCCCAGTCCCTCCGCCGCTCCGTCGAGGCGATACGATCGCCAAAGCCATCCAGTGACCACACGACGTACCTGTAGTGCGAGCCGGCCTCGAGCCGGACACTCACGGATCCCGACCCGGGTTCCGTTGGCGTCTCCGCACCCCGGCATCCGGGTGCCACAGCACTCAGAATCGCGGAGAGAGCAGTCACCGCCAGGGTAGGCAACGGACTCTCACCCGGTCGCCTCATCCTGTTCACCATCGTTGTGCAAACCTTGAGCTTGATGACATTCGCTGATACAACCGCCCTTGACATCCGTGGGGGCTGTCTGTACGTCTTGTCATGGTGGTATTCGAAAACCGCTGGTGAGATTGTCAAGAGGACGGAGAGGAAAAGCAGGTGCACCGCACTCCGGCTGCCCCGTCCGCCGAATGAGCAGAACTCTAGAGGGTAGCGGGGGAGCCAGACTAGCCCTTTGGCAGAACGCTGACGACCTTCTTGGCTTTGCTGTAGCGCTTGAACTGCACAACACCGGTGGTCGTGGCAAAGAGCGTATCATCTCCGCCAATACCTACATTCGCGCCTGGCCGGAAACGTGTGCCACGCTGGCGAACGATAATGCTGCCTGCCGTCACGAACTCTCCACCGAACCGCTTCACGCCAAGTCGCTGTGCATTGCTGTCGCGACCATTCCGTGAACTGCCAACGCCTTTCTTGTGAGCCATGCCTCTTCTTCCTATGTACTAATCTTGGTTACTTCGATCCTCGTGTACGGCTGCCGATGTCCCCGTCTCACGCGGTACCCCTTGCGTCGCTTCTTCTTAAAGACAATGATCGTATCTTCTTTTCCGTGGCCAAGCACCTTGGCCTGAACCAGGGCCCCTGACACGAAGGGGTTCCCCACCGTGATCTTCTTCTCGTCGCCAAGCAGCAAGACACGGTCAAACGTCACTGTATTGCCCCCCTCCTCCCGGAGAGTCGGAACAGATACCTTGTCACGAGCAGTCACGGTGTATTGCCGGCCTGCGATCTCTACGACTGCGAACATGATCTAGGAGCCCCTGTTGAGGTACATTCTGGTTAAGCTCAAGGACCTCTAATATACACACCACCCCTGAGAAAGTCAACGCACCGCCCTCATTGTCACTCCTCCCCATACGATAGCAGACGCAACCCATTGAGGATCACCGCCAGAGCCGCCCCGTCATCAGCCAGGACAGCCATCCAGAGCGTGGCGTGTCCCAGCACACCGAGCACGAGAAAAGCCAGTTTCAGCCCCAATGCAAGAGCAATGTTCTGCCTCACCACCGCCATTGCCCTCCGGCTGAGTCCGAACAGGTGCGGAAGCTTTGACAGGTCATCGGACATCAGTACAACGTCGGCCGTCTCCAAGGCAGCGCCACTTCCCACAACCCCCATGGCAATACCGACAGAGGACGCAGCCAGCGCAGGCGCATCGTTGATGCCGTCACCGACCATCGCCACCCGGCGATGCTCCCTCTTCAGCCGCTCCACCGCCTTCACCTTCTCCTCCGGCAGCAGAGCACCCTCATGACGATCGATCGCAACTTCCCGGGCAGTCCGCGCGGTAGCCGCTGACCTATCTCCCGAGAGTACCACAAGGTTCCGGATCCCCATCCTCCGCAGCCGCCTGACCGCACTCTTCCCCTCCTGTCGAGACTCGTCCCGAGCGGCAACAATGCAGAGCGGCACGCCTTCACGTCCAAGAACAACTGCGATTTTCCCCTCACGGGATAGTCGCTCCACGTAGCTCCGCACTTCCGCTGTAAAGAAGTCATGCTCCTCACAGAGCGCTTCATTCCCGATGTAGTATGTCGTCCCCTCGACACGTGCACGCACACCCTTCCCGGCAAGTGCCTCAAATCCGCTCACAGAAACATCTTTGAACTCGATTCCCCTCCGGTTCACTTCGGCAATTGTCGCCTCAGCAAGATGGTGCTCGGACCGACTCTCAATCGCACCAACAATACGGAGCATCTCGTCAGGTAACTGCGAATCGAGCGCGATGACATCTGTGACGCTTGGTTTCCCCTCCGTCAGCGTGCCGGTCTTGTCGAACGCTATTGCCCTCACGCCGCTCAGCGTCTCCAGGTGCTTTCCCCCTTTGATGAGAATCCCACGACGTGCCGCATTGGTCATCGCGCTCACCAGGCTCACGGGTGTTGAAATAACCAGAGCACAGGGGCAGGCAATCACCAGAAGCACCAATGCCCGATAGAACCAGGGTCCCAGCGGCTCCTGGTATATCAGCGGCGGAACCAGAGCAACAACAACAGCCAGCGCGAGTATGACAGGCGTGTAGACACGCGCAAACCGGTCGACGAAATGCTGCACGGGTGCCCGCTTCTGATGCGCCTCCTCTATCAGGTGGATAATCCGGGCAAGAGTTGTCTCCTCGTACCGCTGCGATACGCGCACGGTCAGCGCACCACTCCCGTTGATGGAGCCTGCGAAGATCCGGTCACCGGGTCCCTTCTCCACCGGCTGCGACTCGCCCGTCATCGGAGCCTCGTTCACCACCGTTGCACCATCCTCGACAATCCCATCCAGCGGTACTCTCTCGCCGGGCCGGATCACCAGGAGACTGCCCGGCGAAACGGTCCGTACCGCCACAGTCCGCTCCCCCCCGTCTTTCAGGACACAGGCATCTTCCGGACTCAGATCAAGGAGGGATCGAACGGCCTTTCGCGTCCGGCTGGCGCTATACTGCTCGAGCATGAGCGACACTCTGAAAAGGACAATAACTGTGGCGCCTTCCGCCCACCTGTCAATCAGCAGTGCACCCAGAACGGCGACCGACATCAGGACATTCATGTCCAGCGAAGCATCACGGACAGCTTTGCCGCCTTTCACAAAAACTCTCCACCCGCCAAGGAGAATTGCAGCAAGCAGGATCCCCCGGGCGAGAACCGGCTGACCACCGTTGAGCGCAAGGAGAACTCCCAGCAGGGCCAGCGACAACGCGACACCCGCACCCACGGCATGCCGATGCCGTTCCCAAAACGATGCCTCGCCCCGAAGATCCCGCATGCGCCGCGCCTCGAAGCCCGCACGCCGCACCTCGGCAACAACTTCCTCTTCCGGCAGGCCCTCCCTGACCGATAGCTCACACGTCGCCGGATTGAACGCGTACCCCGTTTCGCCAAACGCTGTGGTCAATCTCTTCCGGAGGGCTCTCTCTTCTGTCGAGCAGCACACTCCCCCGACAACGTACGTTCCCCCTCCTGCACGTTCAGCCCCATCTGTTTCCTCAGGCTTCAGCCACATGGCGCACTCCCAGTTGAATGAGCTCCTCCACGTGTTCGTCATCAAGCATGTAGTAGACCATCTTCCCCTGTTTTCTATAGGTAACCAGACGCATTGCCTTCATCAAACGCAGCTGATGCGACACCGCTGACTCCGACAGCGAGAACATCGCCGCCAAATCAGTCACACACAGCTCTCTCCGGGAGAGTGCGAGGCATATCTTCAAGCGGGTTACGTCCCCCAGCATCTTGAAGATGTCACTCAGTCCCCGGAGTGTTTCTTGATTGTGAACCGCCTTCCGAGCCGCCCTCACCTTGCCCTCGTGGACATAGAGCGCTCCGGCATGTCCGGCCACCGAGCGTGATCTCATAGGTATGCCTTCGAGAAACAATTGAACAGTTGTTCAACTGTAATAACTTCCCGGTGCAAAGTCAACCGACCGCATCAGGTCGATTCCAGCCTGCTCTCGATTGTCTTAAAACGATGCTTGATGAAGGAGTAGAGGTGGGGAGAGGTCGCAACGCAGAACACCATAAGCAGTGCACCGGCGATGAGATCGATGACGTAGTGATAGCGATGGTAGACGGTCGCGACAATGAGCAGCGCACCGGTGATGTAGATGAGATAGCGTACGCGTACCCTGTATTTCGCGCTGAGGTAGATGAGAACCAGGGTCATCATGGTGTGACCACTCGGAAAGACGTCGCGCTGTGTGCCGGCCAGCGCAACGTCGTTCGGAACACCCATGGGAACCGAGCCCCCGGCATTCACAAACCACCGGAGGTACGGGGTCAGCAGAAGACCGGGAAGTTCCTCGTTGAGCGTCGAAAAGTCGTGAAGGGTGAACCGAGGGCCGACGGCCGGCAGGAAGAAGTACCCCATGTAGGAGAGGAAGAACCCGTAGACACACGTAAAGACGAAATAGTGGAATAGGTCCATGTCTCCGCGACGGTAGAACTCGTAGCCGAGGATGAGAAAGAGAAAATAGAATGACGTATAGGCGACCTGGAGGACTTCGGTCAGCACGGGATTGGCAAACTGCATTATCCACTCGGTCGGATCCACGCCAAAGAGCCACCGGTCGACTGCAATCAGCCAGTCATCATAGTCCCTTCCGAGGTGGAGGGGCTTGATCATGAAGTAGAGCTCTTTGAACGAAAAGAAGACCACAAACGGAACGTACCAGTCGTGTATATACCGCAGGGACTTCCAGCCAAGCACATGTCGACTGTATGCAAGAACGCAAATCAGGACGATGGCAACGATATTAATGAGCACCAGGAGCGGCCAGTGTGGTATCCGTGACGAGAAGACCGTATTGATCACGGTCAGCAGACCTGCAAAGCCGATGAGGAGGACGTCCGATGTATGAAGTGACGTCGTTATCTTGCGGAGTTTCATGACCTCCGGGCCAGCTTGTCCGACAAGAGGGAGCTGAGACCCGCAAGCTCCCTGAGAGAAAGCTCCTCCGGGCGCCGACCCAGATCGATATCGCCTTCCAGGTTCACCACACCATCTCCGACCAGATGCCGAAGCGAATTTCTCAGTGTTTTCCTCCTCCTGCCAAAGATCGCGCGAACCATGGTCCTGAAGAGCTCCTCATCCGGTAGGGGATATCGCGGCTCCGTAGACAGCTGCATCTGGATCACGGCAGAGCGCACCTTTGGCTCCGGAGCAAAGGCGCTCGGCGGTACCTCAAAGAGGAACGTGCACTCCGCATAGAGTTGACAGAAGATCGAGAGAATTCCGTACTCCTTTGAACCGGGACCGGCAATGACCCGCTGGGCCACTTCCTTCTGCATCGTCAATGTCGCATCCGCAACACTCATCCTGTGTTGGAGGAGATGAAAGAGTATCGGGGTTGTTATGTTGTACGGAATGTTACCGACAACCCGCAGCTTTCCTCCCGGGGAAGCTACGGCACTCCGTGCCACCCCGGCGATGTCCGTTTCAAGAATGTCCCCGGCAATGACGTCGATGGCATCAGCGGGGTAGGTCTCCCGCAGTCTCTCCGTAATACGCCTGTCGACTTCAACAACAATCAGTCGAGCGCCAGGTCGGACGAGGTGCCGCGTCAGCGCACCCTCCCCGGGCCCGATCTCCAGGAGGACATCACCGCTCTGGGGCGAAACGATCGATACGATCTTCCGAGCGATGAAGTCATCACAGAGAAAATGCTGTCCCAGGGATTTCTTCGGACGTACCATCTCGAATGGATCGTCAACAGCCTCGGCGTGTGGCACCACCACTCTGAGGCACTGCTGCAAAGACTCTCCTCAGACGATCAAACCGTAAATATAGACAACACCCACCCCTTTGTCAACGCATTGATTTTGAAGATGGAAATGGTTAGGTTTCCTGCGTTTGGATACTATGACGATGCCACTGCAACAGAACCACACCCCGCCGGAACCGAGCCGTCCTGAGGTCCCAGCACAACCACCAAGGAAGAGTCGCCCTTCATCAGCGAAGGAAAGAGGCCGACCCCAGCGTGCGGGAGAACCATCACCTCGCTGGATGGATCTCACGGTCGTCATCCCTCTCTACAACGAAGAGGAGTCTCTCAGGGAACTCCACCAGCAGCTCCGGTCGACGATCGGGCGGATGAACGTTCGCTACGAGCTCCTCTTTGTCGACGACGGAAGCACCGATCGCTCGTTTCAGATCCTGCGCGATCTCAAACATCGTGATAAGCATGTGAAGATTATCCGCTTTCGCCGCAACTACGGGAAATCCGCAGCCCTATCGGTCGGATTCGAAAAGGCCCAGGGGAACGTCATCGTCACCCTGGATGCCGATCTCCAGGATGACCCCGCCGAAATCCCCGCACTCAAGAAGCGCCTGGAAGAAGGGTATGACCTCGTCTCCGGCTGGAAGAAGAAGCGGCATGATCCTCTCTCCAAGACGATTCCCTCCAGACTGTTCAACGTCGTGACGGCCAAACTCACCGGCATACGGATCCATGACTTCAATTGCGGTCTGAAGGCCTACAGGAGAGAAGTCGTGAAGTCCATCAAGGTGTACGGCGAACTCCATCGGTACATTCCGGCCCTTGCCCACTGGGCGGGCTTCAAAGTCGGGGAGACTGTCGTTCGCCACCGTCCGAGAAAGTACGGAAAGACAAAGTACGGCTTTGGCCGCTTCTGGAAAGGTTTCCTCGATCTTCTGACCACACTGTTCACTACCCGCTACTTCCGCAGACCGCTGCATCTGTTTGGTTTCTGGGGTCTCCTCTCTGTTCTCGCGGGGGCCGCCATCGACGGATGGCTCGTCATCGAATGGTATCTTGGAGAGACCTCCCTAAGCAACCGGCCCCTCTTTCTAGGGGGAATCCTCCTGGTCATCGTCGGAATACAGTTTATATCAATTGGCCTCCTGGGAGAAATGATCAGCAAGTCCCAACGGGCGGAGGAAGAATACATCGTCAGAGATTTTATTCGGTAGCAAGCCACGACAGAGGATGGCGCACCCCTGGAGCTCGATCGCATCCGCGAAGACCAACTGTCGCCACTTCAGGGGGGACATCCCCTGTGTGCCGCACAAGGAGTCCGGTGTACACTGTATCGATGATGAGGGGGTCGACTGCACGCACTATGAACCGATATCCGCCAATATCCTCATCATCAAACTCGGGGCCATTGGTGATGTCATTCGTACGACGCCGATCCTCCACCGGCTGAAGGCGGACTCCCCCGCAGCGCGAATATGGTGGCTGACCAATTTCCCCGGTGTTCTCCCCCCCCAGGTTGACGTCGTCCTTCCCTTCACCGCACAGAGCGCCGCCATCCTCTCTGCCGTCAGGTTTGACCTTGTGCTCAATTTCGACAAAGACAGGGAAGCATGTGCGCTTGCCGCGACGCTGCACTCACGCAGAACGAAGGGGTTCATACTGCGCGATGGGGTCCCGCATCCGGCCGATGGTGACGCCGAGGGAAAATTCATGACAGGACTCTTCGACGACATAAGCAGGGAGAACACCAAGAGCTATCTCCAGGAAATTTTCGAGATCAGCGGTCTTGTATTCGCTGGAGAGCAGTACGTACTTGACTCGTGCACATCCGACGGCTACATCTGGAAACTCCCCAAGGGGAAGAAGATCGTGGGGCTGAATACCGGATGCGGCGGCCGGTGGACAACACGCCTCTGGCCCGATCAGCACTGGATCATGCTGGCACGGAAACTGAAGAAGGTAGGCCACGTCCCGCTTCTGCTGGGGGGTGAACAGGAGCATGCCAGAAACCGCAGGCTCTCCAGGGAGAGTGGGGCGCGCTACCTCGGCCATTTCCCCCTCCGGCAGTTCATCAACCTTGTGGATCAATGCGACCTGGTTGTCACCGCGGTCACTATGGCTATGCACATTACGATCGGCCTTGGAAAGAAGATCGTCCTGTTCAACAACATCTTCAACCGGAACGAGTTTGAACTCTACGGGCTGGGCAATGTCATTGAGCCCGAGGCGGGCTGCACGTGCTACTACGCTCCCCGCTGCACAAACCCCGCGTTCGCTCCGCGGAGTTGTATGAAGACCATCCGGGCACAAACCGTCTTTGAATCGTGCGAACGACTCCTCGCCTCATAGTCCGAGATCACGCATGACCAAGCGCAAGAGGAAGAAGCAGCAGAAGCCTCACCAGCACGTGACGACCCCATCACCGCGGCTGAAACAGCTCGAGCTCGGTGCACTGGCTGGACTGGGTGTACTGTTCTACTTCCACTGCACGCACTTCATGTTTGTCCAGGACGATGCTTTCATTACGTTTCGCTACGTCCAGAATTTCCTTGACGGCAACGGTCTCGTCTTCAACGCCGGCGAGCACGTGGAAGGGTATACCAACTTCCTCTGGACCTTGCTCCTGGCGCTCCCCGGAGCGCTGGGCATTGACCTCATCGACGTCGCGCACGGACTCGGTCTCATCGCCGGGCTTGCCACGCTCTATGCTCTCTACCTGCTCTCCAGGGCTGTCTCCGGAGGGAACGGTGCGTTCCTTGCCACGCTGACTGCCATCGCGCTCACGGCATCCAACTCGTCTATCGCCTACTGGACGATCAGCGGGATGGAAACACCCCTGTTCATGCTCCTTCTCGTCGCCAGCGCACGCGCCTACGTCGTTGAATCCCGAGAATCCGGGAAGTTCCTCCTGACGCCTCTCCTGCTCGTACTCCTCTCCCTTACCCGTCCGGAAGGAATGATGGTGTACGGCCTCACCGTCATGCACTACGCCACAACGGTCCTGATCAGACACAGGGGGTTCCCGCGCGGGGAAGTCAAACGTCTCCTTCCGATGATTGCGCTCTATGCGGCACCGCTCCTGCTCTTCGTCGGCTGGCGGCTCCTCTACTACGGCTACCCGTTCCCGAACACCTACTACGCGAAAGCCGGGCTCTCTCAAGAGTACCTTACTGCCGGGATCAACTACTTCGTCTTCTTTGCCAAGACATACATGCTCCACGGGCTCCTGCTCATCGTCCCGATAGGAGTTCTGCTGTGGCGTCGGCGCTCGCCGGAGATTACCTATCTCATCTCCCTCTGCACGGGCTACATGTTCTACATCATCATTGTCGGAGGGGATGTGCTCCATGCCTTCCGGTTCTTCGTCCCGATTCTCCCCCTTCTCTACCTCCTCGTGCAGGAAGCTGTCCGCGAGCTCGCCGCCCTCATCACGAACCCTTCTGCTCTCACCCGGTCCCTCCCCTTCACAGCTGCTATCATCCTCGGATACCTCACGTACGCGCACCCCTTCGACTACGTACGCGAGAAGTGGATGCTCGAACTGGGTCTTGTGAGCAAGATGACCGCCACCGGCCAGTGGCTGAACACGCAGTCAGCCTCCTCGACAGTTGTCGCAGCATCAACGATAGGTGCGCTCTCCTACTACTCGGGAGTCACGCTCATCGATATGCTTGGCCTCACCGACGAGACCATCGCCCACCACCCGCAGATCGTGGAGGGTATCCAGAGCGGCTGGAAGGAGCGGAAGTACAACAACGCCTATCTGCTGTCGCGACGGCCCGACTATATTTTCTTCTCCACCGGCAGCAAGCCAAGCGCGTTCGCGGAGAGGGCCCTCTTCACCGAGGAGGAATTCAGGCGATGGTACTACCCCTGCTACTTTCATCTCTCCGGCGACATGAATTCCGTCAACGTCGCATACAAGCGGAGCACGGTTCTCCTTATCGATACCACACGGTACTCCGCTGGCATCAGTGACGTGAATTTCATCAACTACTTCTACAACGGGATGAATGCCCGGCGCGCGCCCGCGGAAGCACTCTCATACTTCCGTCGCTCCGCAGAGAGCGGACCGGCTGATTTCGCCCTCGTCCACGAAGAAATCGCTGACATGCACAATGCGTTGAACGATCCAGCCGCAGCAGAGGAGTCCTACAGACAGGCCGTCAGCATCAATCCGGCCATGATCAGGAGCCAGATGATGCTGGGCATGTTTGCCCGAAATCGAAACCAGCTCGAAACGGCACGGGAGCATTTTGCCACAGCCACTCGGTTCAACCCAGAGTACTCCGTAGGATGGACACTGCTGGGGGAGAACTCGGCCATGGCAGGTGACACAGCAAGTGCACTCCAGAGCTTCCGGAGAGCACTGGAAGTCGCGCCCAACAATCCGCACGCCAGGGGATTCCTGGCGCGTAGCGCACGCGCAGAGTAGAACACAGTGTACTGCATCATTGTCGGAACCGCGTACCCGCTTCGCGGCGGGATCGCGCACTACAATGCGTTGCTTGCCTCTTCTCTTGCAACGCGGCACAGCGTTGAGACCATTACCTTCAAGCGTCAGTACCCGGCGCTCCTCTTCCCGGGGACGACTCAGGAGGAGACGGGAGCCGGATTCCACGCGGATCCCGCACCACGCCTCGTGGACTCCATAGATCCACTGAACTGGTTCTCGGTCGGCCGGCTCCTCCGGGAGAAGAAGCCAGATCTGCTCATCTTCAAGTACTGGTTGCCGTTCTTCGGCCCCTGCTTCGGAACAATTGCAAGAGTAGCAAAGCGGAATCAGCACACCAGAGTCCTGTTCATCTGCGACAATGTTCTGCCACACGAGCGGCGCCCGTTTGACAACGCCTTCACCCGCTACGCCTTCCGGCAGGTCGACTACTTCATTGTACAATCAGACGCTGTGGAGCGTGATCTCGCATCCTTCTGGCCCAAGGCCATCACCAGAAACGTTCCGCATCCCGTCTACAATGCATTTGGCGCACCGATCGACAAATACAAGGCGCGGCGCTCGCTGGGTCTGATGGACGACCGCATCCTTCTGTTCTTTGGCTACGTCAGAGAGTACAAGGGTCTGGATGTTCTCCTCGAGGCCATGCCGAGAGTCCTCCAGCACACGCGGGTACGACTCCTTGTCGCCGGGGAATTCTACCACGATGAATCGCGTTACCGCTCCATCGTGGAGAAACACGGACTGACCGATCATGTGCTCTTCCATTCTGAATATCTCCCGAACGAACGCGTCGGGCTCTACTTCTCCGCTGCCGATGCGGTCGTCCTCCCCTACCGATCCGCAACCCAGAGCGGCATTGCGCAGATTGCCTACAATTTCGACAAACCCGTGCTGGCGACGGACGTCGGTGGACTCTCCGAGGTGGTCCACGATGGCACCACAGGCTACGTTGTCCCGCCTGACCAGCCGGATGCTCTGTCTCGGGCAATTTTGAAGTTCTACAACGAATCGCGGGAGGAGGAGTTCTCACGCAATGTCCGGAGAGAGAAGGAGAAGTACTCCTGGGATAATCTCGTCAACGCCATCGAGGAGCTGGCAGCGCACCGCTCGCCACCCATGCCCGGATAAATCTTCCTCTGCCGATGTCCGTCACGCATGACATATCTCTCGGCAGACCGGCGGATTTTGGCCAGGAAATACTCCGCCGAAGGGCCCGGCTGACAGAGGGGCTCACGCAGTTTGACCGGAGGACCGTTCTGGACTTCGGCTGCGGCAACGGCGCACAGACGCTCGCCTTCGCCCGACGCCCGTGCAGGATCATCGCAGCCGACATCAGCCACGAAAACCTCCGGATGCTTGCAGGTGTGATTACACGGGAATCGCTTTCGACAATCCTGCCTGTCCTCTACGATGGTCTCCACCTCCCCCTTGCCAACGATTCCGTTGATCTCCTCCTGAGCTTTGAAGTGCTCGAACACGTCAGGAGCGAATCTGCTACGCTCCACGAATGGACCCGCGTCATGCGCCCCGGGGCCGAAGCAGTCATCTCTGTCCCAAACAAGGCATGGGTCTTCGAGACGCACGGAGCCCACTTGCCGCTGCTCCCGTGGCATAGAGTTCCCTTCCTCTCCTGGCTCCCGTCCGGCCTCCACCGCCGCATTGCGCGCGCCCGGGTCTACCGGAGGCGAGAGATTCAGCACCTCCTCCGGAGCCACGGCTTTGAGATCCTCTCCACAACGTACATCACGGCCCCGATGGATGCAGTCCGGAGGCCGTGGCTGAAGCGCCTCCTCCGCAAGACCTTCTTCAGTACCGATCATACCAGCATCCCGTTTCTCGCCACCGCTATCCTGGTGCATTGCCGGAAGGAGGATCCTCGTCGTCCGGTGCAGCCCTGATTTGTTCGGGATGGTATTTCATCTTATATTTGCTGTTGCTCTAGCAGCAGAACCGACATTGCCCAATTCTATGCCCAACGTCTTTGAGGAGCACGCCCCAGCTCATGGATGAGCAATTCCCGCTTGTGTACTGCGTGATCCTCAACCTCAACGGCCGCACGCTTCTCCTTGAGACACTCGATTCGATACGCCAGATGACCTATCAGAATCTCCGCGTCATTGTTGCGGACAACGGATCAACCGACGGAAGTCTGGAGGCGGTTCGCGCGGCACACCCGTGGGTTGAGGTTGTCGAGAACGGGCGAAACCTTGGATTCGGAGAAGGCAACAACGCGGGGATGAGGCATGCCCTGCACCACGGAGCAGACTGGGTTTTTCTCCTCAACAACGACATCAGTGTCGACAGGGAGCTGCTGACCAGACTGATTGAGGTCGGCGTATCGGATCAGAGAATTGGCATGCTCTGCCCAAAGATCTACTATGCCGGTGAACCCGAGCGACTCTGGTATGCAGGAGGGAAGGTGAACTTCTGGACCGGTCATGTGTCTCATCGCGGAATCAGGGAAATCGACCGCGGCCGGTACGACACGGTCGAGGAGACGGACTACGTTACGGGTTGCGCAATGCTCATACGGCGAAGAGCGCTGGAGGTGGTCGGGATGTTTGACCCGGTCTACTACCCCATCTATGCCGAGGATGCGGATCTCTCCACGCGATGTCTGCGGGCTGGGTTTAGGCTGCTCTACGTTCCCTCCGGCACGGTCTGGCACAAGGTGTCAGCGTTCAGCGGCGGAGGTCTGACGCCGTTCAAGACGAGATTGAAAGTTGAACACAATATGATCTTCTTCCGGCGCTACGCACGCTGGTACCACTGGCTCACAATACCCTGGTGCGTCGCAGCCGGGGCTCTGGCATTCACGGGCCGCGAGCTGACCAGAGGAAACTTCAGGGTTGTTGCGGCCCTCTTCAATGGCTTTTTCAATGCTCTCGCGAAACTCAGGACCTCATAGGAGGGAACGATGTCCGTACTCGTTACAGGCGGCGCTGGCTTCATCGGCGCGCATGTCGTCAACGATCTGATCTCCCTGGGTGAACATGTAGTGGTCCTTGATGACCTCAGTGGCGGTTTCCGCGAAAACGTCAACCCGAAGGCACACTTCATCCAGGGGAGCATCAATGACGTAGCTCTCATAGAGCAACTCTTCTCGGAGCACACTATCGAGCATGTCTTTCACCTTGCCGCGTACGCGGCCGAGGGGTTGAGTCACTTCATCAAACGGTTCAACTACGAGAACAACCTCGTGGGAAGCGTGAACCTCATCAACGCCGCAGTCAATGCAGGGACAAAATGTTTCGTGTTCACATCATCGATCGCCGTCTACGGACCCGGACAGCTCCCCATGCACGAGGAGATGAAGCCGACGCCTGAGGATTCCTACGGCATTGCGAAATTTGCGGTCGAGATGGAATTACGGGCATCAAAACAGATGTTTGACCTCGACTATGTTATCTTTCGTCCGCACAACGTCTATGGCGAGTACCAGAACATCGGTGACAAGTACCGGAACGTAGTCGGGATCTTCATGAACCAGATCCTTCAGGGAAAGCCGCTGACCGTTTTTGGTGACGGGGAGCAGACGCGCGCGTTCAGTTACATCCGTGACATCTCTCCGATCATCGCCCGCGCACCGCAGACTCCGGAAGCCTACAATGAGGTATTCAACATAGGCGCGGACGAGGTGTTCACGGTCAATGCTCTCGCCGAAGCTGTCTGCAGGGAGTTCGGTGTGGAGCCCGCTATCACACACCTCGCCTCCAGAAGAGAGGTGGTCCATGCATATTCCGACCACTCAAAGGTGTACCAGGTCTTTGGAGAGCAATCCGTCACGCCGCTGAACCAGGGAATCCACGCAATGGCAGAGTGGGTGAAGAGGGTTGGTGCACGCACGAGCAAGAGGTTCGATAACATCGAGGTAGCGAAGAACCTCCCGGCCAGCTGGCGCGAGTAAGCCGGCCGCTGATCGGATGTTCCTTGGTGCACCACCACTAATTGCACTACGTTCGAGAACCGTGGAACTCGGAAAACACCTTGGCAAGGGAATATGGGGGGTGGCAGACAAGACACTGCCGGTCGTCTACGGCATTGCCTATGTCCTGCTGGTCATCCGGGTTCTCCCACAGGAGGAGTTCGGTAATTTCGTCCTGATTCAGGAGATCTTTCTCATCATCACCGGGCTGGCGATGGGCTTTGCATTGCAGCCGCTTCTCAAGTATGCAGCAGAGTCACGGGCGGACACGGCCGGCATCGTCACGGCTTCACTCCTGTTCAACCTTGCGTTCACCGTTTGCTGTTCTCTCGTCATTGTTCTCTTCCGGGCTCCTCTGAGTGCACTTCTCAACTCTCCGACACTGGAGCCCCTCCTTCTCTACCTTCCCGCAATGTTTGCGGCGTCGTTCATCCGGAACAAGGCACTCATCCTCCTGCAGACACGCTTCCGCATCCGCGAAGTGTTCTGGGTCGACGCAGCACACTTCCTCGGGGCGCCTCTGCTCATATGGGTCTTTTCCCGTATGCATATGTTTAGCTCGGCTCTTGACCTCATCACGATCAACATCATATCGCTCTCCGTCTCCTCACTCGTCGGGCTCCTCTACGCAGGACCGATGATGCGATTGACACTGAAACCACCGCGGGCAGATATCGAAAGGATCTGGAACTACGGAAAGTTCTCCCTCGGGGGGATCTTCAGCTACCTCGTCTACACCAAGGTGGATTCGTTCATCCTCTCGGCGGTAGCCGGACCGGTACAGGTAGCTGTCTACAATTCCGTCAAGGTTTTCACACGCATTTACGACATGGTCACCCAAGTTGTGCAGATGTTTGTTCTTCCGGCCGTGTCGAGGCTCTCCTCCGAAAGACGGCAGGAGTCCCTCAAGGTCCTTGTGGAGAAGGCTATTGCGTTCTCAACGATCGCGATGGTTCCGGCCTTCCTGTTCCTCCTGGTAATGGCGGAGCCGATGATTGATATTCTCTACGGCGGAAAGTACAATGAGGCGGTTCCCCTGTTGAGAATCCTCTCAGTTCTGACAATTGTTGTTCCGCTCATCGCGGTGGCAAGCAATACCCTGATGGGTCTCGGACAAGCCCGGGTGAGCTTCGTCCTCGCCGTACAGATCCTCGTAACGTCAGTCGTCGTGTACCTCGTTCTCATACCGCTCCTTGGAGCTCTCGGAGCCGCAATTGGATACGTTCTCTCGGCCGTGGTCCTCGCATGGCTTACCGCTGTAAAGATGGACCGCTTCGTTCACGTAACGCCTGCTGAGGTGTTCCGCCGCAAGGACGATATTGGCCGCTTTCTCAAGAAGCGTTTCGGTCGGGGAAACACCTAGCAGCCGCTCTCATTTGCCGTACAACGCGCACCGGACGGATGAGGAACAACACAGAACACAGAGAGAAGAGGCGCACAGGGGCCAGGACAACCCTGCTCAGCCCGCACTACCTGTCGGTGAGACCCCTGGAAGATTGGCTTCAACGGGTTGCGCTGCACTATGTTCATGGAGTGTTGCTTGACCTCGGCTGCGGCAACAAGCCCTATGCAGGTATGTTCATCAAGCACGTGGACAAGTACATCGGTGCCGATGTTCAGCAGAACAGTCAGAACACCGTGGATGCAATCATAGATATTGCAGGTCGGCTTCCGTTTGAGGAAGCCTCCTTCGACACCGTCTTGTCGACGCAGGTCCTCGAGCACGTCGAACATCCGGGGGTGCACCTGCAGGAAATCGCGCGGGTCCTACGGCCGGGTGGCATACTTGTGCTGACCGTCCCGGCATCGTACATGCTCCATGAGGAGCCCTTCGACTACCATCGCTTCACGCTCTACGGCATCAAACACCTCCTGGAGCAGTCCCACTTCACTCCTGTGCGGATCGACACCACCGGGGGTGCGTGGAGGCTCATAGGACAGACGTTCATCAATCACAAGAGCTTTGGACGTAGATGGACCATCCCGCTTCTCTCCGGCGTTGTATACTACTCCACCGTTCTGCTGGGCAATATTCTCTTTTCCGTGCTGGATGATCTCAATACGAACAGGAAAGACCCGTCCAACTATCTTGTCATTGCCCGGCGGGAGGCCGGGAAGTAGGCCCAATGGAAACAATCTCCTGCCCGCTCTGCAACGCGCACCCTTACCGGCCCCTCTGGTCCAGAGGTGAAGCGCAGTACGTACGGTGCAGTGAATGCACCCTGGTCTATGAGAATCCGCGCCTGACAGAAACCGAACTGAGGGACTTCTACTCAGCCGAAAGCTACTTCATCAACAGGGATGGAGGGAAGAACACACCCGGATATCAGAACTACTTCCAACAGTGTTCTCCGGGCCTCCTCCAGGAGTACTTCTCCATCCTCGAGTTTCATGCTGGCCAACAACCTTCCATCCGATTTCTCGATATTGGCTGCGGGCCCGGCGGCCTCGTGGCCGAAGCCAAGAGGCACGGATGGAACGCCAGCGGTCTCGAGATCTCCCGGTGGGCCCTGGAGAAGGGACGTGCAGAGGGGCTGGATATCATCGAGGGGACGTTGCAGGATGCACGGTTTGCAGAGGCTGAATTCGACATGATCTCAATGTTCGATGTCCTCGAGCACCTTCCTCATCCTCGTGAGGCGATGTCGGAAGTTGCCCGAGTTCTCAAGCCGAACGGTACTCTCGTCATTGAAACTCCGAACGTCGAAGGCTTCTTTGTCCGAAATCTCTATGGCGCTGCATCGGACATGGTGAAACCCAGAGCACACATCTGCCTCTACTCCCCAAAGACTGCACGCCGTCTTCTGAAAGAGGCGGGTCTGGCGGAGGTCCGCCTTAGGCTTTCACGGCTTCCGGGGAGGGAGCCCATCCAGCTCACCTGGAACGAATCGATGCGCATCATAGCGACACGCTAGGAGTTTCACATCCATGGCAGGCCCGCAGAGAACCGATTCCATCAACGTCCTCATGGTGACAAGAGATCTGGATGCCGGAGGAGTGGAAGAGGTCCTCCACACCTATGCAAAATCCATGCGCCCTCCCCAATTTCATTTTTCAATTGTCTGCAACCGACCCGGCAGAGTGTATGAAGAGATCTCCTCTCTCCCGTTCGTGCGGAGCTATTGCGTAGAGACTTCCAGCCGGACCAGGCGTTTCCTTGGAATCCTCAAGATTGTCCGAAGGGTGCGGCCCGACATTGTGCACAACCATGTCTCCTGGTACGGCTTGGTCGCAGGCACCCTTGTCGGGGCAAAGCGTGTGGAGACCATACACAACACCTATCACTGGTTGACGCGACCCCAGAAGTTCCAGTACGGGCTCTACTGTCTCCTTGCAGATCGCATCATCGCCGTCTCAAAGGGTGTGAAAGACTACACTCTGAGGGAGTTCCCCTTCTTCCGACCCGAGAAGTTCCGAGTCGTCTACAATGGCGTCACCCCTGAAGCGTTTCAGCACTCGCACCCGCTGGAAGAGGATCTTCGCACAGCTCCTCATACGGACACCGTTCCTGTCGTTGGGTTCCTTGGACGACTCACTGAGCAGAAGGGGGTCGAGTATCTCTTGGACGCTGCGGCGCTTCTCCAATCGCGAGGGATTGACCATCGCCTTGTCATCGTGGGGGACGGAGACCTGCGCGATCAGCTGGAGGCAAGAGCGCGGTCGCTCAGGCTGAGCGAGGTGACCTTTGCCGGCTATCAACATCACATTGCAGACGTCCTTGCGACCTTTGACATCTTTGTCCTGCCATCACTCTGGGAGGGCTTTCCCGTGTCGCTGGTGGAAGCAATGGCCTCCGGGCTCCCGGTTGTGGCAACGCGTGTCGGGGGAACAGGGGAGGCGGTTCTGGACGGCATCACCGGTTACCTTGTCGCACCACGGGATGTCCAGGATCTGGCGGCCAAAATCGCGAAGCTGGCGACCGATCCCGATCTTCGTAAACGGATGCGGCTTGCCGCACGGCAGAGGGTGCGGGAGCACTTCTCGGCCTCGACCATGGTGAAGAAAACCGAAGACGTGTACAACGAGATCTTGCCTGCGCGGTGACCATTCTCTTTTTTTCAGACAATCCCTGGCACAGCCTCTACCAGCGCCCTCAGCACCTTGCGGCGCGCTTCTCGGACGTTTCCCCTGTGCTCTGGATCGAGCCAATGACTCTCGGGCACAGAGGGCACTTCGCTCCGGAGGAAGTCCGGCCCGGCATTCGCGCTGTGAGCATCCCGTTGCTTCCCCACAACGCACGACAGCGGTGGGTGCGCGGTCTTAGCCGGATCCTCGGTTCGCTCCCTCCGGTCCGGTGGATAGAGCTCCAGGTACAGCTTCTCCTCCTGCGCCGGGCGCTCCAGAAGACCCGCACAGACACGGGCAGCGTCGTGCTCTTCCTGCAGAACTTCCAGTTGATCAGGCTCGCCAGGAAACTGAAGGCTCCCCTTCTTGCCTTTGACTACATTGACGATGCATTCGGTTTCACCGATTTTCCCGCATACGTCCGCGAGTTGTGGTTGGAGACAATCCGGAGCGCCGATGTCATCACGGTAACCTCTCCAACCCTCAACAAGATTGTCCGGGAGGCCGCACCGGGTCTGGCCCTCGAGCTTCACACAGTCACCAACGGTGTTGAATTCCAGAAGTTTGCAGAGAAACCCTCCGGCCCACCGAGCGCCGGCCTTCCCCCGGAGGGTACCCCTCTCATCGGATACGTGGGATCGGTCTACCCCTGGCTCGACTTCGAATTGCTCGAAGAGATCCTGACATCCTTCAGCAGCGCTACCCTTGTCCTCGTTGGAAGAGAACATCCCGAAGTAGGGGAAGTGCTCTCCCGACTCAGAAGGTACCGGAACTTTCTCTCTCTGGGCACCAGGCCCTACGACAAGGTCCCGGGGTATCTCCACCGGTTCAATGTCGGAATCATCCCGTTCCGCAAGACCCGTTTGACCGCAGCCGTAAACCCTGTGAAGCTCTACGAGTACAGCGCATGTGGTCTTCCAACGGTCAGTACAGACTTCAGCAACGACCTGGGGGAGTTTGCGCATCTCATCTCCGTATCTCACTCACACAACGAGTTCATAGACAATCTGCACACGGCAATTGAGCGCAAGAAGGATTATGCGTTTATTGAAAGCCTAAAGAGGTTCGCGCGGGAGAACGACTGGGACCGTAAAGGATCAGCTATACGGACCATCATGGACAACGCACTGGCAGGCCGGTCAAGCCAGGATCACCACAACGCGATGAGAGGAACATGACAAAGACGAAGAAGAAGACGCCGGTACGAACGGACCGGGAACCGAAAAGCTGGTTTGCTTCCTTGGCACCCTGGCGGCAGAACGCCATTTGCATAGGCATACTCTACCTTATGTGTCTCGTGCTCTTCCGGGGAATCGTCTTCGACGACGCGGCATTCCAATCAGGCGGCGACACCGCCTCCGCACACAGCTACTATCACGCCGGCCAGACGCTCGAGAAGGCGGAGGGTGTGGACATCCTCTGGATACCCTTCTTCTTCAGCGGTATGCCAACGTTTGGGAACGTCGCGTACGTTCCGCATAACGTCAGCTACATCGAGGCCGTTGCCATTCCCCTGCTCGATCTCCTCTTCCTCAAGAGAACCTGGAGCTGGATTGTGGTCCACTATTTTCTCGGCGGCCTGTTCATGTTCGTGCTCATGCGTGTCCTACGGTTCTCCGGCCTGGTATCACTCTTTGCCGCAGCAGCGTTCATGCTCAGCCCGTACGGTATCGGCCTCGCCGGAGAGGGTCACGGGACAAAACTCATGGCCCTGAATTACCTCCCCGCCGTCTTTCTCCTCGTCCATATACTCCTGGAGCGCAGAGACGCGCTCAGCCTCGGCCTCCTCAGCGCAGCAATGGGAACACTGATGCTGACCAACCACATGCAGATCGTCTACTACGTTTTTATGCTCGTCGGTGCGTACCTCCTCTACGAAGTCATCGCTGACGCACGGGAAAAGCGGGGCAGATCAGCTGTTCTGAAGACCGCGCTGTTTGCAGCGGCGCTCGGAATCGGTCTGTGTATTTCCTCCTACATCTACTTCTCCGTCTATGAGTACTCGCAGTTCTCCATACGCGGCGGGGGGACCGCGGGTACGACAGGAGGCCTTAGCTGGCAATATGCAACAAACTGGTCATGGCATCCGCTCGAACTTGTGACACTCCTTATTCCCGGCTTTTTTGGCTTCCAGCTACCCTACTACTGGGGCCCGATCGAACCCTGGACAAACTCGACCGTCTACATAGGGGTGGTCCCCATCTATCTGGCTCTCGTCGCAACCGCGTACGCTCGCAACAGGCAATCCTGGTTCTTCATTCTGGTGACAGTCCTGGTGTTTCTCCTCTCCTTTGGCCGGAACATGCCCTTCTTCTACGAAATCTTCTTTGCAGTCCTGCCGTTCTTCAACAAGTTCCGGGCTCCAGCAATGATACTGCACGTGGTCGCCTTCACTATACCCGTACTGGGAGCATTCGGGCTGACGTTCCTCATACAGGCACGGGATCGGGGCAGGGAATTCGACACGGCGCAGTTGGTGAGGATCCTCACTACCACTCTGGCTGTTCTGGGGGCAGGCCTTCTCCTGGTCCTCGTGTTCAAGTCGGGCTTGCGCGAGATGCTGTCAGGCTCGCTCTTCTTGAAGGCAGGCGAGGCTGAAGAGTATCGTCGGCAATACGGGCAGCAGGCCCAGCAGGCGATTGCCCACCTCAAGGAGCTGCGGTTCAACATACTCTGGGGCGACGCCGTGAAGTTCCTCCTCATCGCCCTGGCGGCCGTCGGGTCCACATTTGCATTCTTCAGGAGAACGCTCCGCGCGACGACATTTGCAGGATTTCTCGTCGCACTGCTGGTGGTCGATCTCTTCCTCGTCGATGAGAAGCTCATCGACCCGCAGCCGAAGGCCAATCTGGAGCAGAGTTTCCGGGCAGACACAACAATCGCGTTTCTGAAGGAGCAGCCCGGCCTATTCCGTGTCTTTCCCATCGGTCGGCTGTTCGGTGACAATACCTACGCATACCATGGGATCCACTCGATAGGCGGATACAGCGCGGCAAAACTCAAGATTTACCAGACGGTGATCGATTCCTGTCTGTACCGAGGCCAGGACCCTTCGTTCCCGGTCAACATGGCTGTAGTCAACATGCTCGGGGCACGGTACTTCATCGCTCCCGGGGAGCTGCCCGCCGGGCGGTTCGCGCTCGCGCACAGCGACCCGTCAAAGGGGATTTTTGCATATCACAATCCCCACGCTCTTCCGCGTGCGTTTTTCGTGGACGAAGCCTTGGAGGCGCGAAGCGACGCAGAGGTCTTTGCGATGTTAAACTCGCCGGCATTCGACCCCTCCAGGACGGCCGTGCTTCAGGACCCTCTCCCCACCGAGATCTCGCCACGGGACACAGTGACAGAGGCACGCATCGTTGATTACCGGTCTCGGTTGATCTCCCTCGAAACGTCGACCTCCGCCTCCGCACTTCTCGTCCTCAGCGAAGTCTTCTATCCCGCGGGCTGGAAAGCCTTTGTGGATGGCAAGGAAACGCCGATCCTTCGGACGAACTCCATACTCCGTTCCGTCGTGGTCCCTGCCGGGACCCACACGGTCGTCTTCTCGTTTGAACCGGCGGCATACGAGGCAGGCTGGAAACTCACACATGCAGCCTGGGCAGCAACAGCACTTCTCCTCCTCATCCCCTTTGCAGCGCGAACAATTCGCAAAAAGAAGACTTCGCCACCTGAAGCGCGTGCACACACGGACGGTTGACAATGTACCACCCCTTGGCTATATTGCACACTGCTGGTGTCACCTGTCATCTTTGCCAGCGCTCATTGAACAAGGAGATCACACTCCATGGCGGACATGTCTCTCGATGCCCTCGGCATGATTGAAACAAAAGGCCTCGTTGGTTCAATCGAGGCCGCAGACGCGATGGTAAAGGCCGCGCGTGTGGAACTGCTCGGCAGGGAACAGATCGGCGGCGGGTACGTTACTGTCATGGTCCGCGGCGACGTCGGCGCCGTAAAGGCGGCAACCGAAGCAGGTGCAGCAGCGGCACAGCGCGTCGGGGAGCTCGTCTCCGTACATGTCATCCCGCGGCCACATGCCGACGTAGAGAGGATGCTCCCGAGTCCATCTGCAACAAAATGATCCTTCACATCCTTCCATGCCGGAATACGCCCTTGGATTGGTGGAGACGCGCGGTCTTGTCGGCTCGATAGAAGCCGCGGACGTGATGCTGAAGACCGCAACCGTTACCCTTCTCGCTGTTGAGTACGTACGAGAGGGCCTGGTCACCGTAGAGGTGGTGGGCGATGTTGCAGCCGTTCAGGCTGCGGTCAGCGCCGCAGCCACCGCTGTCCCCAAGGTCGGCGAGCTGCTTGCCACGCACGTCATTCCACGTCCGGCAGATGATCTCACGTCTCTCCTAGAGAACCAGCAGAGTCATCACCGCACAGCCCCACACACCAAGAAGAGGGTCCCGTCGAGAGGAGCACAGCCCAAAGCGACGTTGAAGGGAGTTGATCTATCGGATTTCCGCGCCGAGAATCTTGAGCGAATGACCGTCCATCAGCTCCGCACGCTCGCACGCAGCGTCGAAGGCCTGAGTATCGCCGGGCGGCAGATTTCCAGGGCAAACAAGCGACAGCTGATCGACGAACTGCTAAGGCTGCGCAGAGAGCAGTAAGCCGACACGGAGGTCCGCTTGCTCCATCCGCCGCACGCGGATGGATTTTTTTTTTACGGGGGAACCGCAGGACGATGAAACGGAACATACACATTGTCGCCGCCACAGTCCTCTTTGGCATCCTTGTGTGGCTCTCTGTCGCCATGCGTGAGGAGTACCATGTCTCGGTTGCCGCCCCCCTTATGATCGAAGACGTGCCACCCGACTGGGCAATCAGGACGCCGGTCCCCTCTACGGTACAGCTTCGATTTCGCGGTGACGGGTGGAGGCTTGCCGGTTTGCTGCTGGGTCCGGAAATCCGGCTGGCGTTCCCCTACGCCACGTTCAGCTCTGGCAAGGGTACAATTACTACCAGTGACATAGCAGAGAAGATCGGCCTGCGCGCAGGGATTCAGCTCGTCGATGTCAACCCTGACTCCATCCGCGTCGCCATAGACCCCTTCGCCGAGAAGATGGTGCCGGTGGTACCGGAGTACACGATCTCCTTCCGGGAAGGGTACAATCAGGTGGGAAGCATAGTGGTACAACCGGAGAGCGTTACCATCGGAGGAGCTGCAGCCGTACTCGCACAAATCGACTCGTGGCCAACGACACAGGTTTCCTTTGAAGATGTGCGAGCGCCCGTTGATACCCGCATACCTCTCGGGTCCAGTACAGCATACAACCTG
>WOR8_10000128_pt1 | contig 73467 bp, 51 predicted proteins | sample DeeMarSeWOR38_10_FD_19890 | JGI IMG/M metagenome (IMG submission 19890)
GGCTCTTCTCTTGTCGGTACTCTTTATGTTTTAGATGAACCAACAATCGGGCTTCATTCCAGGGATAATAACAGACTAATTCATCTCCTGAAGAATCTGCGGGATATAGGCAACACAGTTATTGTAGTTGAACATGATCCTGAGATGATACAGAATGCTGATCTGGTTTTTGATATGGGTCCTAAAGCCGGAGTATATGGCGGTGAAATTATTTCGACCGGCTCCGTCGACGATGTTCTTAAAGACAATAAATCTTTAACGGGACAATACCTGGCTGGAAAAATGAAAATTCCTGTTCCTAAAAAAAGAAAAACGGTTAAAACAAAAAGTATAGAAATTGTAAATGCAAAAGAGAACAATCTAAAAAATATAAATATTGAAATTCCCCTTAACAGGTTTGTAGTTGTAACCGGTGTTAGCGGCTCTGGTAAAAGCACGCTTATTCATGATGTGCTTTATGCCGGAATTGCAAAATATTTTGGAATGGCACCATCACACATAGGAAAATTTGATGATATTAATGGAGCAAAATTTATTGATGAAATTGAAATTGTGGATCAATCACCTATCGGAAAATCTCCCAGATCAAATCCTATCAGCTATGTAAAAGCTTTTGAGCACATAAGACTGTTGTTTGCATCAACTCATCAGGCGCGTTCGAGAGGCTACAAACCGGGTTATTTTTCTTTTAATGTTCCGGGCGGAAGATGCGAAACCTGCCAGGGTGACGGATACATAAAAGTTGAAATGCAGTTTCTTGCTGATCTTTATTTAACCTGCGATGATTGTGGAGGCACTCGCTTTAAGAAAGAAACAAGGGAAATCACATATCACGGAAAAAATCTCGTAGATGTTCTTGAAATGACAGTCGATGAAGCCGTGATATTCTTTAAAGGGCATAAAAAAATTGAAAAGATCTTGAGGGTTCTTTCGGATGTTGGATTGGGATACATAAAATTAGGTCAGCCATCTAATACATTATCGGGTGGTGAAGCTCAAAGAGTAAAGCTCGCTTCGCATCTTGCTGCAAGTAAGGATAACAAACACACACTATTTATATTCGATGAACCAACAACCGGCTTGCACTTCGACGATATTTCCAAGTTACTTAATTGCTTTAATATGCTTGTAGAAAGAAATAATTCCGTTGTGATTATTGAGCATAATCTCGATGTAATTAAATGTGCTGACTATGTAATTGATTTAGGTCCGGATGCAGGAGAAAGGGGAGGGGAAGTAGTTGCAACCGGCACACCGGAAGAAATAGTTAAGTTTGAAAAATCCTGGACAGGCAAATATTTAGCTCCTTATTTGAACGGAAAGACAAATTGAAATTGAAAGTAAAAATCTGCTGCATTCAATCTTTGGAAGAAGCTAAACTGGCGATAAAATACGGCGCTTCAGCAATTGGTCTGGTTTCTGAGATGCCGTCAGGTCCGGGAGTAATTTCAGAGGATTTGATAACCGAAATTGCTGTCAAGGTACCTAATGAAATCAATACATTTCTTCTGACAAGTAAAATTACTGCCGAAGAAATAATTTCTCAGCTAAAGAATTGTAAAACAAACACAGTTCAGATAGTAGATTCAGTAGCAATAGGCATTTATAAAAAGATACGGGAAGAACTACCGCAAATTTCAATCGTGCAGGTAATTCACGTGAACGGCGAAGAATCGATTAAAGAAGCTACCCAGGTTGAAAAGTATATTGATGCGGTTTTATTGGATTCCGGGAATCAAAATAAAGAGGTAAAAGAACTTGGTGGAACAGGCAGAACTCATAATTGGGAAATAAGCAGGAATATTGTTAATGCATTAAAAATTCCTGTTTATCTTGCCGGGGGCTTAAATGCAGAAAATGTAAAAACAGCAGTTGAGTTTGTAAAGCCGTACGGAGTTGATATATGCAGCGGGGTAAGAACAAATAACATGCTTGATGAAATAAAGTTAAAAAAGTTTTTTACGACCTTAAAAAATGTAGACCGGTAAGCTTACTTACATAAAAAATGCTTTTATTAAGAAAAAAGTATCTATGGGTTATTAATTTCTGTAGTACTCATCCAATTCCCATTTCAATGGATTATTTTTAATATGATTTCTTCTTCAATCTCGTTGATTCAATACGATTTTCACTTTTGAAGAGCATGTGCCACTAAGTTTTCACAACAATCTTACCGATCGATTTTCCAGTCTGAAAATATTTCAATGCTTCTAAAAGTCCATTGAACGGATAGACTTTACCTATGTGCGGGGGTTTTAAATTCATTTTCAAGATTTCATACAGCATATTCTTTAGCTCTTCTGGTCTGTCCCATAAGTAGATCAAATTAAATCCCATAACACATCGGTTTGTATTTGATAGTACTAGCGGGTCGACTTTTGGGCGGGACAGAAATTTTGGGATCATTTTGAAATAATTTGGGCGGTTTGATGGTGACATAAATTGTGCTCCGCCGTAAATAATTATCCTTCCCGATGGAGCGAGTGAATTGAAGCTGTCTTTAAATATTTTTCCCCCTATGCACTCAAGGACAATGTTCAAATTTCTGTTACCTAATGCCTCGATTAGCTGAGCTTTAAAGTTTTCACCTCGTACAATTATTTTATCGTAAGCTTCGTCTTTTAAAAATTTCTTTTTGGATTCCGAACCGATAGTTCCGATTGTAAATGCATTAAATTTCTTTGCAATTCTGTTTGCGTAAATTCCAACTCCTCCTGCAGCACTATGGATTAGTACGGTGTTATCATTTTTCAAATTTCCAAGTTCAACAAGTGCATAATAAGCAGTTAATGACTGAACCATAAAAGCAGCACTTTCTTCAAAGCTCCATTCTTCCGGTATCTTTAAAATATAACGATGATTTATGTTCAAATGAGTTGCGTAGGCACCAAATCTTATTGTACCCATAATTTTATCACCTGCTTTATAGTTTTCTACCGCTTTTCCCGTTTCTAAAACAATTCCGGAATATTCCAAGCCGGGGATGAAACTATCCTTTGGTGTCGCACTGTAAAGTCCCTGGATAGCAAATAAATCGGCAAAATTTAAACCAATTGCTTTTACTTCCACAGTAACCTCATCAACAGCAGGGGATTCAAGTTCTTCATAACTGATCTTTAATTTTTTAAGAGATCCGGCTTTATTTATTCTGTAAACTCTTCTTTCCATTGTGCTATCGTTAAAAGTTTTTAATAATTTTGAATAACCGATTTCAAATAACTTAAATAATTATACCCTCAAAAGCCAAAGCAGAAAAATGAAAAAGACAATTACTACTCTGATGTTCATTTTAACTACTTATTTATTCAACTTAAATGCCCAATCCGAATATTTCGGCGTAAATTTAGACACAGTTAAAGCCCAAAAATTTGATATGGGTAAAATGTGGACTTTTGAAAATCCACCCTTAGAATACTTCGATCAGACTTATGATTTTAAACCCTCTGAAGAATGGCTTGATAAAGTTCAAAAGTCCGCGTTGAAATTCGGCAGAGGATGTTCTGCATCTTTTATTTCGGAAGATGGACTAATAATGACAAATCATCATTGCATAAGAAGCATACTGAGAGATTTGAGCACAGAGGATGAAGATCTTTTAAAGAACTATTTCTATGCGGAAACTTCAGAGGAAGAGAAAAAAATACCTAATCTATTTGTAAATCAATTAATGATGATTGAGGATGTAACAGATGAAATAAAAGCTGTGATGTATCAAGTGCAATCAGACTCTGAAAAAGTTGCGGTGAAAGATGAAAAAATTGAAGAGATCAAAGAAAGAAATGAAAAGCTTTATCCTGAACTAGATTACAGGGTTGTATCACTTTACTATGGTGGAAAATTTTCCTTGTATGGTTATAAAAAATACGATGATATAAGATTGGTGTTTGCACCCGAGCTTATAGTATCAAAACTTGGCGGGGATTATGATAATTTCACATACCCGCGCTACGGTTTGGATTGTGCTTTCCTGCGTGCTTACGATGAAGACGGAAAACCGGTTAACACAAATTATCATTTTAAATTCAGCACTGAATCGATATATGAAAATCAGCCGGTCTTTGTAGTTGGAAATCCGGGCAGCACAAACAGAATTTACACTATTTCACAGCTCGAATATCTGCGTGATTACCGATATGGTTTGCAGACTCCAATGCGTAAAGATCTATACAGAGTATATGAGGAACTTGTTGAAGAGACCGGTGCAGAGGATATGAAATTGGTCGCCACATTATTCAATGTCGGGAATGGTCTAAAGGTTTATGATGCTACCTACAAGTCGCTTTTGGATCCATTGTTTATAGCAAGAAAAAGAGATTTTGAAAATAAATTCAAGCAGGCAGTCCAATCCGGTCCCGAATTAAATAAAAAATATGGAAACATCTGGGACGAAATAGCAAAGAACAGGAAGGAAGCTTCGACTATCGTAAAAGAGATTTTTGCCTTGACTGTCAGCTCTTATTATTCACCAAAATATTTCTTTATTGCAAAAGACTTAGTGAGTCTCGCAGATCAACTTAAATTACCGGAAGAAGAAAGAGGCGAACAATATAAAGTTGAAAATCTGGACAGCCTTATTGAAAATATTTTTCCTATGAATTTTGATAAGGGACTTGAAGATAAAAAGCTTCTTGTGCAACTGAATATTATCAGGAGCAATCTGTCTGAGGAAAATCCATTAGTGCAGCTTATACTGAATGGGAAAACTGGAACCGAAGCTGTTGAGGATCTTTTATTGCGATCAAGGATTACAAATAAAGAAGATTTAATTAAGCTGGCTAATTCAGGTGCGGAAGGTATTCTAAATTCTGATGATCCTTTTATCAAATTTATTCTGAATTCAAAGGATAGATTAGAAGAACTTAAAACCAGTAATAAAAAACTTGATGATACTGATGAAATAAACAACCAGCTTCTTGGTGAGGCGCTGTATAAAGTCTATGGAGATGAGATACCTCCTGATGCAACAGGTAGTCTTAGAATTTCTGATGGTATCCTAAAAGGTTATGATTACAATGGCACAAGAGCTCCCTACAAAACAACTTTCTATGGTTCTCTCGACAGATATTATTCATTCAACAGGAAATTTCCATATAACCTACCAGCGTACTGGGAGAATTTGCCTGAAGATTTTGATCTATCAGCAACACTCAATTTTGTCAGCACATGTGATATAATTGGTGGAAACTCAGGCAGCCCTGTTATAAATACTGATGCTGAAGTTGTTGGATTAGCATTTGACGGAAATATGGAAAGTCATTCCGGCAGATATATCTACACCACTGAAGCAAACAGAACTGTAAGTGTAAGTGCCGAAGGGATGATTGAAGCAATACGTGATCTGTATAAAGCAACAAGGTTAAGTGATGAGATTTTAAATGGGAGAAGGGGTGAGTAGGTATAGGGTGTAAGTTAAATGGTATAAATATATAAGTTATAGGGTATAGGGGTACAATTTATATGGTATATGTAAAAAGTTGTAGCATATAATTAAATCGTGTAGGATTCTCACTTATACCTTTATACCGTTTAACGAAACTCATGTTAATAGAGGTGATCCCTCCTTGGCAGCCGTGGATTACTCAGCCTTAAGCACTTTCCCAACCTTTGCAGCTTCGTTAAATAGTTGTTCGGTAAGAATTATATCATCTTCGATATCGAATCCTGCCTGCTTTAAATTTTTTGCAAGCCATGTGTTGCAGGTATTAAATAAATGATAGTCATTATTAGCTTTAAAAAATATAACTCTGTCTAAACCTTGCGTGCTTAAAATTTTATGATCTCCATTTTCATCCTTCCAGATAGTTTCGGAAACCGCATTAAGTAAAATATTCAATTGTTCATTATTAATTTTCAATTCAATCACGATTTCGGATATATCGAAATATTTCTGTTTACTGAAATAGATTCCCTCAACCCGAAGTGTGCTTGGCGTGGAGTGAAATAGTGCACGATATGCAAGCTCCCAATCAAAACCAGGATGCTGATAAAATTCTTCATCTCCCCAGCCGATATCAATTAGTTCAGCACTGTGAAAATATTTTGCTTCCGGAAAAATCATACTATCCACATCTTTAGTATGAAATACAACAGCTGTATGCCATCTTTGCTTTATCAGGTAAATTGTTTTTAATGTATCGCTCGAAGTGACACCGATGCTGTCAATCTGTTCATCAAGACCCGGCATAGCCGAAACAGAGAGTTTTGGTGAGGTATGCAGAAAAAAGAAAATTACCGGAAAGATTACTAAGTTATTCATGTAAAAAATTAATGATTCTACATATCACTAAACTTAAATGAAAAAAATATGAAAATCTCCCTTTTAAAATCTTCTTTTTCAGTCTTTCTCTTACTAATACTCTTAATCTTTCTTCCTGATAGGGGTTTTTCGCAGGAACAAAACGGAAAATACACCATTATTTTGCATGGCGGCGCGGGATATATAAACCCGGATATAGATAAATCCCTAAAGGATGAATATTTAAGATCACTGTCAGAGGCATTGCAATTGGGAAAAAATATACTCTCGGAAGGAGGAACGAGTCTGGATGCAGTTGAGCAGGTAGTGAGATTTTTTGAAGATGATTCTTTATTTAATGCAGGGAAAGGTGCGGTTTTTACAGCAGATGGAAAAAATGAGCTAGATGCTTCAATTATGAATGGAAGGGATTTATCTTCCGGTGCAGTAACAGGGGTTACGATTATAAAAAATCCTGTCTCACTGGCCCGGATGGTAATGGAGAAAACTCCGCACATACTATTTGCTGGCAGTGGTGCTGATGAATTGGGTACTAAATTGGGAGCTGAAATAGTTGCTCCTGATTACTTCAAAGTTTTTAGAAGGTACCAGCAGTGGAAATTAAATGCCGAAAAAAAGGATAAAAGTGATGGAGAAACTGTTGGTTGTGTTGCAATTGATCAATATGGAAATATAGCAGCGGCAACTTCAACAGGTGGATTAACGGGTAAATGGACCGGCAGAGTGGGTGATTCACCGCTAATTAATGCCGGCACTTATGCAAATAATAAAACCTGTGGAGTTTCCGGTACCGGAACCGGGGAATTATTTATCAAACATACTGTTGCTTTTCAAATTTCGGCCTTGATGGAATACAAGGGTTTTTCGCTTCAGCAGGCTGCGGAAGAGGTAATATTTAATATTATGCCCCAGGGCTCAGGTGGTATTATTGCAGTTGATAAAGATGGTAACTATGCAATGGTTTATAATACACCTAGTATGTCCAGAGGTGTTGCAAATTCAAATGGAATATTTGAAGTAAAAATCTGGAAGTAAAAATACGGAGGACTTATGAGGCCAAATCCGGGAGATTATTCAGATTATTATAATAATTATGTCAAGCTTGTTGAAGGCGAGGATATCATTAAAGCACTATATGAACAAAATAAGATCACCCAGGATATTTTAAATTCTTTTTCTGAGCACAAAGGAAATTACTGTTATGCCGATGGTAAATGGACTGTAAAAGAGGTTGTAGGACACTTAATAGATACAGAAAGAGTTTTTGCTTACCGTGCGCTTTGTATTGCAAGGGGGGATAAGAAATCGTTGCCCGGATTTGAGCAGGATGATTATGTAAAGGAAGGAAATTTTAACCGCCGGGAACTTTTCGATCTAAATTATGAATTTCGTTTACTAAGAGAATCTAATCTTCTTTTGTTTAAAAGTTTTACCCCGGAAATGTTCAGGCGAAAAGGTTTTGCTAATGAGTCTTCAATTTCGGTGCTTGCAATATTATTTATTATTGCCGGGCACGAAAAACATCATATGAACATACTAAAAGAAAAATACCTGTAACGGGGTCAGATTATTTTCTTGATTTCGGAGAAGATTTTTTCTGTAGCCCCAATATTTTTATGAACGTATTCAAACGATTTTTCCCCACGTCTCAGCCTTAAATCTTCATCCTGAAATAAGGAGCGGAGTCTTCTGTACATTTCTTTTTTACCCCTGACAAGCATTCCTCCGGTTGTTTCTACAAGCTGTTTTGCTTCCTGTGAGTTTTCAATTTTGGGTCCGAAGATAACAGGTACACCGTAAACTGCCGCTTCCAAAACGTTGTGAACATTTTGTTTAAAACTTCCACCGACAAATGCGGCATCGGCATGGTTATATAAAATAGAAAGAACACCGATCGAATCTACAATTATTATCCTTTGATTAATATAGTTATTTAGAAGTGATAACCTTATTGCCTCCAGTTCACCTGCAAATTCGTTTTCTATTTTTTCAAGATGCAATAGAGTTGGTTCATGAGGTGCGATAATTAATAAGACCTTTTCATCGAACTTTGCAAGTTTTTTAAATACTGGTAAAAGTACATCTTCATCCTGTTCCCACGTGCTTCCGGCAATAAGCACCTTTTTAGTCAACAATATTTTTTCATCTATAATTTTAGTAGTTTTTGCAGCAAGGCTCCTGTTATAAACTCTATCAAACCTTGTATCACCTACTATTTCTATTTTTTCAGGACTGTATCCAAATTCTTTAAATCCAGTTGAGTCTTGTTCAGAAATAGTAAGGATTTTATTGAATTCTCTAAATACATATTTGTGGAAGGATTTTATTAATGGAAGTTTCCGGAGCGATTTTTTCTTCATCGTTGCATCAACTAATAAAACCGGGATGTTTTTTCTGCCCATTGCCCAGATATGATTCGGCCAAATATCGTAGCGCATAAAAACCGCAATGTCTGGTTTAACTACTTTTATAAATCTTTCTGCCCGCCAATTCGAATCAAAAGGCATGTAAGTTATTAAATCAGCAAAAGGATATTTTTTAGAATTTTCGTATCCCGACGGTGAAAAAAAACTAACGACAATATTTACTGGTGTTTCATTCTTAAGTTTTTCAATTATCGGTTTTGCCTGCTCAAATTCTCCGAGTGATGAGGAGTGGAACCAGATTGTTTTTTTCGTGTTGTCTAATGTAAGGCGGTTTAAGATCAGATCTTCAAAAATCCTTCTTCTGCCTGTAATTCCGGTTCTGATTTTTCTGTTAAAAATTGCTGCTATGCGAATTATGACAGCTAAAGCAGGAATGATAAAAATATTGTAAATAATCTGCCAGACTTTAATCATATCTAACCAGTAACCTTTTTAAGGGCTTGAAAAGCAATATCCGGTGTTATTAGCCTCATACAATTGAAATGTACTTTTGGACAAGAACTTCTTCCGATGTGTGTACAGGGACGACAGGAGAGTTCCTTATTTTCAAGAACAACACTTTTGGCATTATATGGAAAGAATCCAAACTCTTTTACAGTAGATCCAAAGAAGGAAATTACAGGAACTTTAACAGCACTAGCCAGATGCATCAATCCGGAATCATTTGTATAAACGGCTTTGCACATTTTCATATCAGCTCCAAGCTGCAAAATACTGGTGTTGCTGAGATTTAGAGCATTCTGCAGCTTTTCTTCTATTTCATCACAGGTTTTTAATTCATCGTCTCCTCCAAATAGTACAACCTTATAGCCTTCATTCTCTAATTTTTTACCAAGCTCAATAAAAGATTCTTTAGGCCACTGTTTTGTAAAATGTTTTGCACCCGGGCACAGACCTATCATGTTGTCATTATCTTTTAAATCGTCATTTATATCATTGTCAGTAAAGAAATCCAATCCCTCTTTATCTAGTGTAATATTGTTTAGTGCATTAAGATACCGTACAGGAATAGGAGGAGCACTTTTCAATTTATTTATTTTGAAGTGTACCAGCAAAAATTTCCTAAAATTATTCTTCTTGAATTTAAGTTTATCACATTTGAGCAAGCGAACCAATTCTTTTGAACGAATATTATTCTGTAAATCTATTGTCAGATCATATTCTTCATTTAAGAGAGAATTAAATATATTATGTTTTTCAAATTTGTGGTTGGTGTAATTGTAAATTTTATTTATGTAAGGATTATTTTTTAGCAGGTCCTCGTATTCTTCACGCAGGATAAAATCTATTTGTAATTTGGGATTGTTATTCTTTAAGGTTCTGATTAGGGGTGTTGTTAGCAGAATATCGCCTAAGGAGCTAAGCCTGATTATCAGGATTTTTTGGATTGAATTAAAATTTATATTCATCTGTTAATTTATTTTTACGCTAAAATTTAATCATTTATTGACTTCATATAAAATGATGGTTGCAGTTTAGTTTAATGAAAGTTAATTTTGGATAAAACAAAGTTAAGTTTTATGACTACTTTATCGCCTCCCGGGACGAAAGAATTTCCGGAAACATCCTTAGAAAAGCAAGTTTACAATATTGTTGAGGCCCTGGCTGATTACATTCCACTTACAAACGATAAAAACCGGCTCGGATTTGGCCTCTATAAATTTATGAAAGGGGAGGGAGATCCACCTAAGGTTCTGCTGAGGAGCACTAAAATTAAAATAACCGGTATAACAGTAGATGAACTTGCAGCAAGAATAGATGTTGAACTGAAAAAAATTTCTACAACCTGATTTTACGAGCTCACTGCAACTTCAGCTTCGGCAATGAACTTCTCTACCATTTTTACATCTTCTTCGCTTCCGATAAAAATAGGTACACGCTGATGTAATTTTTCAGGTTGAATTTCCATTATCCTTTTCTTTCCATTAGTGGCTCTTCCACCGGCTTGCTCGACTATAAATGCCATCGGGTTGCATTCATACTGTAACCTCAATTTACCATTTGGATTTCGTGAATCTGAGGGATACATAAATATCCCGCCGTATAATAAATTACGATGAATATCTGCAACCATAGAGCCAATATATCTTGCAGAATACGGACGGTTTGTATCCTTATCTTCGTCCTGTAAATACTTTATATATTTCTTTAAACCCGGATGCCAGTAAAGATAATTGCCTTCATTAATGCTGTATATCTTAGATTTTTTAGGTGTTTGAATATTTGAATGCGATAAAATGAACTCACCGAAAGCAGGGTCCAGAGTAAAGCCGTGCACACCTGCACCCGCTGTGTAAACCAACATTGTGCTTGAACCATAAACAATGTAGCCTGCTGCAACTTGCTTAACTCCAGGTTGCAGACAATCTTCCATAGTTCCCGGAGTTCCATCTGGAGTAATTCTTTTATAAATAGAAAAAATAGTTCCGATACTAATATTCGCATCAATATTAGATGAGCCATCTAACGGATCGAACAGCAGAACGTATTTACCAATATGGAATTCTTTTGGAATCTGAACTATGTCCTCCTCTTCCTCCGAAGCCATAACACAGAGATGACCACCATGATCCATTGCTTTAACCATCATATCGTGTGCAAATACATCCAGCTTCTTAACCTGTTCGCCATGTACATTGTTATCACCTGTAAATCCGATGATATCAACCAAACCGGCTTTATTAACTTCAAGTGAAATAACTTTTGCTGCCAGTGAAAGATCGTGAAGCAATTTAGAAAGTTCTCCGGTTGCACCCGGATGTTTACTCTGCTCAACAATAATGTGGCGGGCGATTGTCATGAACTTTGTTGATTCCATTTTTCACTCTCCCTGCTAGTAGATTGTATTCAAGAGGCTAATAATTCCTGATCTTTATATTGTAACTGGTACAATTTATAATAAATTCCTTTTTTTGCAAGCAGTTCCTGATGATTTCCCGTTTCACGTATTTCACCTTTATGCAAAACGATTATTTTATCAGCATTTTGAATGGTCGACAGCCTGTGCGCAATTACTATTGCAGTTCTTCCGACGAGTAATTTTTCAATTGCCTGCTTTATTAGATGCTCGGTCTCTGTATCTATACTGGAAGTTGCTTCATCCAAAATTAAAATTTTAGGATCATAAGCAAGTGCCCTCGCAAAAGAAATTAATTGTTTCTGCCCGACACTTAACGTAGCACCTCGTTCTTTAACTTCTTCAAAATATTTATTTGGAAGCATTTCCACAAACTTATCCGCGCCGACTATTTTGGCTGCCTCAATAACCTGTTGATCTGTGATTTGCTTGTTTTCAAGATTTATGTTTGAATTAATATTTCCTGAAAATAAAAAAACATCCTGTAAAACCATTGAAATATATTTTCTTAATTCACGTTTATCAATTTTTTCAATGTTTATGCCATCCAGTAATATTTCACCTTTTTCTATATCATAAAATCTTGTAAGAATGTTTATGATGCTTGTTTTACCTGCACCGGTGTGTCCAACAATTGCAACAGTCTCTCCGGGATTAATATTAAAAGAGATATCCTTTAAGATATATTCATCTTTATTATATGCAAACCAGACATTTTTAAATTTAATACTGCCTTGAACCGAGTTAAGCTTGACGGGATTTTCGGGATTACGAATAAATGTTTTGTTATCGAGCAGCTTAAATATTCTTTCCGATGAAGCCATTGCAGTCTGCATAATATTATATTTCTCCGAAAGATCACGGATTGGACGGAAAAACATCTCAGTGTACTGGATGAAAGCGAATAGAACACCTATGGTTAAGGTTCCCTGGATAACCTCACCACCTCCATACCAAATGATTAAACCGATTGCAATCGAACTTAGTAGTTCAACACTGGGGTAGAAAACAGCATAGTAAAAAATTGATTTAATGTTTGCGAGGCGGTAATCACTATTGATAACTGAGAATTTATTATACTCATCCTTTTCTTTATTGAAGATTTGAACTACGCTCATCCCGGTCACATGTTCCTGCATATATGAATTTAATCTTGCAAGGTGAAGACGGACATCCCTGTAACTTTCCCTTGCTTTTCTTCTGAAAAGGAAAGTCCCGTAGATAAGCACCGGAAGCACTGAAAGAGTTACAAGCGAAAGATTAAAATCCATAAAGAACATAAAACCAAGAATCCAGAGTATTATAAATATATCGCTAAAAACCATAACGATTCCCGATGAGAATAACTCTCCCAGTGCCTCAACGTCATTTGTCGCACGTGTAACAAGTCTGCCAATTGGTGTACGATCAAAGAATTTTAATGCAAGCTTTTGAATGTGATTAAAGATTTGTGTCCTCAAATCAAGTAAAGTTTTTTGTCCGAGATATTGAGTGAAATAGGTAAGAAAGTATTGAATAATTGCCTGCAGGAAAAGTGAACCAAACAATAGCAGACTAATCAGCATTAATCCATTATAATCTGAATGTGCTATATAGTCATCAACTGCAATTTTTGTCAGGTATGGGCGCACTGGTCCCAGCGCTGCTACAACTACATTAAGAAGAATAGCAAATATTACGAAATGCTTGTAAGGTTTAACATAACTTAACAAACGCTTCATCAGCTTCGCATCGTAAGCCTTACCCAGGACTTCGTCTTCACTTTTATAATCGTTACTCATTTTCTATTTAAGCTCTTCTAATTCTTGTTCAAGTAGCTGTTTGTAATGCAGATCAGCGTATATACCACCAATCGCCACAAGTTGCTCATGAGTTCCTTCTTCTGCAATCTTTCCTTTTGAAAGGACGACAATTTTATCCGCCTCTTTAACCGTAGAAATTCTATGGCTTATGATAATGCTGGTTCTGTCCTTCATAAAATCTTTAAGATTTTTTAGAATTTCTTCCTCGGTGTGGGTATCGACTGCCGAGAATGAATCATCGAGTATTAATATTTGAGGATTAATTGCCAGGGCTCTTGCAAGGCAAGCTCTTTGTTTTTGTCCACCCGAGAATGTAATTCCACGCTCACCTACGATTGTTTCATACTTTTGAGGGAAATCCTGGACATCTTTATCAAATTGCGAAATAGCTGATACCTTATAAACCTTTGAAGGATCAATTTCTCTCTTTCCATAAGAAATGTTATTAATTACCGTATCTGAAAACAAAAAAGATTCCTGTTGAACTAAACCTATATTAGTTCTGAGGATGTCTATCGGAAAATCTTTAACATTTATTCCGTCAATTAGCACTTCACCTTCTGTACAATCATAAAGCCGGGGGATAAGATTAATAAAAGAAGTTTTACCCGTACCGGTGTAGCCCATTAAAGCTAATGTGGTTCCTTTTGGAATTTTCAGATTTACATTCTTCAGAATGTAAGGACTATTTTCGTTGTATTTGAACGACACGTCTTTAAATTCAATATCTCCTTTAACTGTTTTTACTGAATAATTTGTCTTTTCAGTTTCGGTTATTTCGTACGGCTCCGAGAAAATTTTATTCAGCCTCTTCATACTTGCTTCTGCCTGCTGAATTATGTTGATAACCCACCCGAAAGCAATCATTGGCCAGATCAAGATACCGAGGTAAACTATAAATGCAGTTATTTCACCTAAAGTCATCACTCCATTAATAACTTTTGTACCGCCTAACCAAATGACGATAATAATTGATAATCCGGTAATCAGGAAGAGTATTGGCATTATAAGTGCCTGAGTGCGAACAAGGTTCATATTTTTGTTCAGATAATCTTTGCTGTGTTCGGCGTATCTTTTTATTTCACTTTCTTCACGTACATAAGATTTAATAACTCTTATCCCTGAGAAATTTTCCTGAACGATCGTAGTCAATTGTGCAAACTTTTCCTGAATTTTGGTAAACTTTGAATGAATAAGTTTTCCGACCTTATAAACTAAAATTGAAAGAAGCGGCAATGGTAATAATGCAAGTAATGTTAAGCTCGTGTTTAAGGATAGCATCAATATTAAAACCATAATCAATCTTATTGATGTGTCGATGGAATACATGACGGCTGGACCAATAAACATTCTCACTGCGTTTATATCGTTAGTTGCGTGAGCCATTATTATCCCGGTTGAAGTATTCTGTAAGTATCGAAGTGGAAGCCGCTGAATATGTTTCCAGAAATCACCACGCAAATCAAATTCTATTTCTCTTGAGACAACGATGATTGTCTGCCTGATCATGAATCTGAAAATGCCCGCAAATAACGATGCACCTACAATCATCAATCCGTATTGAAATAATAACTGCGTAGTTGCATTTTTTTGCAGAGCATCTATTGAATCTTTCATTAATAAAGGAACATAAACCGTTCCTATATTCGAAAGAATTATAAAAAGAAAGCCAAGGAAAAGCTTCTTTTTATAACGTAAAAAATATTTTTTAAGTGTATAAAGATTTTTCAATTAATAATTTTGTACTTTCTTTGAATCTAATCTTAAATTGTAATATCGTTGATAGGGTCGATAAATGTTAAAGACTTCGAAAGGCAAAATGGTTATTTAATTTCACTAAAACCAGTGTATTTTTGTAACACTTCCGGCACTATTACGGTTCCTTCGAAAGTTTGATATATTTCCAGCAAAGATACCATCAATCTGCTTGTAGCCAATCCCGAGCCGTTTAATGTATGAACAAATTCAGGTTTTTTTGCTCCATCTCGTTTGAAACGAATGCTTGCTCTTCGTGCCTGGAAATCTTCGAAGTTACTGCAGGATGAGGCTTCAAGCCATTTTTGTTCTGCAGGTGACCAGGTTTCTATATCGTAACATTTTGCAGCTGCAAAGCTTAAATCACCGCTGCAAAGTAAAAGTATTCTGTAGGGAATTTTCAGAGCTGTTAAAATATCTTCAGCATCTTTAACTATGTTTTCCAATTCTTCATTTGATGTTTCGGGTTTTACGACTTTTACCATTTCAACCTTGTTAAATTGGTGAACGCGTAGGAATCCTTTTGATTCTTTTCCCCATGAACCGGCTTCTCTTCTGAAGCAGGCTGAATAGCCAACGTAATTTATCGGCAAGTCTTTTTCAGCCAACATTTCATTTCGATGAAGATTTGTAATCGGTACTTCTGCCGTGGGAACCGGATACAAACCGTCTTTCTCTATGGCATACATATCATCTTCCATCTTTGGGAGCTGTCCTGTTCCCTGCATAGATTCTTTGTTCACGAGAAATGGAGGAAACACTTCCTTGTAATTATGATTTGTCAGATGATAATCCAGCATAAAGTTGATAAGGGCTCTTTCCAGTGTCGCACCATTGCCAATATAAACAGGGAAACCTGAGCCTGAAACTTTTGCTCCTCCTTCAAAATCGAGTATGTTTAATTTTTTTCCAAGCTCAATATGATCAAGTGTCTTTTCAGTTTTATCAAAATTGTAACCATCTGGTTCCCATTTCTTTACTTCAAGGTTTTCTGCTGCACTCTTGCCGACCGGAACAGAAGAATGCGGAAGATTGGGCACATACATAAGCAAATTGTTTAGTTCACTTTCAATATCTCTAAGTTTTGAATCCAATTCGGAAATATTATCCGAGACTTTTTTCATTTCGGCAAAAATTTCCGTTGTATCTTCACCAGCTTTTTTCATCTTAGGAATTTTTGAAGAAACCTTATTTTTTTCTGCTTTAAGCTCTTCAGCTTCAGAGATTAATTTTCTACGCTTTTCATCCAGAGAAAGAATTTCATCAATACGATCCTTTTCATTTTTATTTTTGATCCCTTGCTTTACAAGTTCAGGATTCTCTCTAATAAATTTAATATCAAGCATAAAATTTTACTTCACGACGATGTTATAAATTTTATTTTTTACGTAAATCTCCTTAATTATTCTTTTACCCCCTGTGTGCTTTATCACTTTATCTTCATTAAATACCAATTTCTTAACTGCTTCCTGCTCGCTGTTAATCGGTACTTCAACTGTCGCCCTGACCTTACCGTTTACCTGTACTGCAATACTTATAGAATCTTCAATGAGTGCTGTCTTATCTGCATCGTACCATAGAGGCTTTTCAAAAATCGATGAAGAATTACCCAGCAAGCTCCAGCATTCTTCACCCAGATGAGGTGCAAGAGGTGAAAGCATAATAGCAAATCTCTGCAAAGCATACATTTGAATTTCTTTTGAACATTCTGATAAATCTTTAAAATTATTAAGCAATTCCATAAGTGCAGCGATCGAAGTATTGAACCGGAAATGATTTATCTCCTCATCAACTTTAAATAATGTCAGGTTCACTTTTCTGTACACAAACTTATCTGCACCAGACAGCGAATTCAAATCATATTTCTCGTTTGCTGTTGATCGATTATCCAAATCCGTATATTCATTGAATAGGTCATAAACTCTGTTTACAAAGCGATCTGTGCCGGAAATTCCCTTATCGCTCCAGTCGCCGCCCATATCGTAGGGACCCATAAACATCAAATACAGACGGTAAACATCCGAACCGTATTTTGATGTAAACAAATCAGGGTTAACAACATTGCCTTTGGATTTTGACATCTTTGCACCTGCATTTGTGATTGTTCCCTGGTGAATAAGATGCAGGAACGGTTCGTTGCCTGTAGTTAATCCGATATCTCTCAAGAATTTGTGAATGAATCTTGCATAGAGCAAATGCATAGTTGCGTGTTCAGCTCCGCCAACGTACATATCAACCGGGACCCAGTTATCAGCAATTGATTTATCAAAAATTCCCCCTGAAAAATTTGGATTGAGAAACCTGAAATAATACCATGCAGAATCCACAAAAGTATCCATCGTATCAGGATCACGTTTAGCATTTGAACCGCACTTCGGACATTTCACATTTATGAATTTTTCATTCCTTGCCAGAGGCGATTCACCACCGAGCTGGAAATCAACATCATATGGAAGATCAACAGGCAATTCATTTTCACTTACCGGGATCTCGCCGCATTTTTCACAATGAATGATTGGAATCGGGGTTCCCCAGTATCGTTGCCGTGAAATCAGCCAATCTCTCAGGCGGTAATTAATCGTCGCTTTACCTATTCCTTTTTCTTCGAGCCAATTATTTATCTTCTTTATTGCATCTTCAACATTTAATCCATTCAGAAAATCGCTGTTCATTGCAGGACCATCACCCAGATATGCTTTCCCTTCAAAATTTTCCGGTGGATGAACAGTTCTGATAATCGGCAGATCAAACTTTTCCGCAAATTCCCAATCGCGTTCATCCTGCCCGGGAACAGCCATTATTGCGCCTGTTCCGTAAGTCAGCAATACGTAATCAGCGATCCAGATAGGAATTTTTTTATTATTAACCGGATTGATTGCATAGGCACCCGTAAACACTCCGGTTTTTTCCTTTACAGTTGATGTTCTTTCAATTTCAGTTAAAGATTTGATTGATTCTTTGTATTCTTCAACTCTAGTCTTTTGTTCGTCGGTTATCAGCTTATCAACGAGTGGATGTTCGGGTGCAAGTACCATATAAGTTGCACCGAAAAGAGTATCAGGTCTTGTTGTAAATATTCTAATCATATTATCGGTACCGACCACTTTAAAGTTCACATCTGCACCGGTACTTTTACCGATCCAGTTGCGCTGCATGAGCTTAGTCTTTTCAGGCCAGTTGATCGTATCTAATCCTTGAAGAAGCTCTTCTGCATAATCAGTTATTTTGAAAAACCACTGATGGAGATTTTTCTGGATTACTTCAGTCCCGCATCTTTCGCAGGTTCCGTCGTGCACCTGTTCGTTTGCTAGTACGGTTTGATCTTTAGGGCACCAGTTGACCGGAGCTTTTTTTCTGTAAGCTAATCCTTTTTTATAAAGCTGAAGAAAAAGCCACTGATTCCATTTGTAATATTCTGGAGAGCAGGTCATCAGTTCTGCATTCCAATCGTACATACACCCTATTTTTTTCAACTGTTCTTTTATGTCTTCAATATTTTTCAGCGTGCTTTCCTGCGGATGGATTCCGGTTTGTATTGCATAGTTCTCGGCAGGCAGTCCGAAGGCATCGTATCCCATAGGTTCAAAAACATTGTAACCTCTCAACCTTTTATAACGAGCCCATGAGTCGGAAGGACCATAGTGATACCAGTGTCCCGTGTGCAGCTTTGCACCTGATGGATAGATAAACATATTTAGGTGATAAAGCTTTTTATCGATTTTTGAAAAGTCGGTTTTATAAACCTGATTTTCTTCCCAGAATTTCTGCCATTTAGATTCTATTTCTGCGTGAGGATATCTCATTTAGCTTCGTTTTTCAAAAAAATAAAGGCAAATTTAGCCAAAAGGGGAGGGAAATCAAACTTTAGTAGGTTGTATTTAGCAGAGAGTATTTAAGAGGCGCATGTCAAACTGAGAATGCCTGTTCCTAACTTAATTCGGGATTGAAGTGTAGATTTTTTCACTTGCTAATCACAAACCTTTGCTATTAGCGTAAAATATATTTCATTATTTTCATTCAAAAAATATACTCTTCATACCTGCAGAGGATTTAGTGGAGAGAACAGAAGATCTATCCAGAATATTCTAACTATAAAAGTCTTCCTGAGAATTGAAGTTATATATTAAAGGAAAATTAAGGGAGGCTGCTATGAAATCATTTTTAAATATTTTAACAATTGCTGTCATAGGTTTGAGTCTGGGATTCAACGGCAATGTATTCGGACAATATTCTCAGGAGTGGTTGAATCCTTACCAAAAAACCGGGGCTGTTATGCCCCCTACTGTAGTGAAGATGCAGGCAGTTGGTGAGTATATTTATTTATTGGGCACTGTGCAGGGTGAGAATATAGCCGAGGAAGATTTTCTGCTTATAAAACTTGACCGGTCAGGTAACACCGTCTGGGTGCAGACTTATGCTGGTCCTGGAAACTATCACGACAAACCAGCAGACATGGCATTCGATAACTATGGCAACATATATGTTACCGGGCTAAGTTACCAATCTCCTGTAGGTGTTGATGCATCCGATTACTGGACGATGAAATACAGTCCTGAAGGTTCAGTACTATGGACTGCAACACATACCAGTGAACCAGGTCATGGCGATGAACCGTGTGGAATTGAGGTTTGGAATAACATGGTTTTTGTTTCCGGCAAGAGTGTTCATATAGCGGGACCTGCAACCGCCGAGGATTATCACTCCGAGATATATAACGCTGATACGGGAAAACGTATTTGGAAGCACTCCTGGAATGGTACTGGTGAAGACAGGCGAAACTATCCAAATGATATGACATTGGACACAGGTGGCAATATGATTGTCGCTGGAAGAAGTACACACCCTAATGACGACTATAGTATTGTTCGCTACAAGTGGGATACGGTTTATGTAAAACCAGACTCGATCCAGATCGTACTAGTTTTTGATTGGGAGCAATATTTTAATGGAAGTGCTGATGAGAGAGATGAAGCGTACGCAGTTGTGACAAATAACGTTGGTGATATTTACATCACCGGAGAAAGCTGGTCGAATGAAGGGCAGCAGGATATTACAACCGTAAAGTATGACAAATTCGGCAACCTGAAATGGTCACACAGCATTAACGGCACTAACAACAAACGTGATATGCCCATAGGCATAGCACTTGACGGTGAGGAAAACGTGATCGTGGTAGGCTACCTGTGGAACCTCAAGTCTGACAAGGACTTCTGCACCCTCAAGTACACTCCGGAAGGGGACTCAGTCTGGACTACTGCATGGTTGAACATGGCTGGGCAAACGAACTTTCCGAAAGATTTTGTTTTGGATTCTGAAGATAATATCTACATCACCGGGGACAAGATGAGCCAGATGTATGTACACAAGCTCAACAAGAACGGTAATCTCGCTTGGGAAAGTTTTGTAGTTGACAACGATGGCCAACAGATACTGGGTGAAGGTCAAGCTATTACTGTTGATGATGAGGGGAACATTTACATAGCAGGTTCCAACGTGCGCAATATAAATCAGATCACAATAACTAAGTTTAAGAAAATGTAACTCTGTATAGTTGGACTGGTCATCATGGGTTTATGATAATGAACGAAGGGAGAAACTTCTCTCAGGAGATCCAACCAGTGAAAACCGAAGATAGCTGGCGGCAGATTTTATTGAGATTAAGAATATGATGCTTTTTAGATGATTATTTAAGAACAAAATTAAACAGGAGGCAGTTTTATGAAAATTTTAATAAAACTATCAATTATTAAAGTTGTAGTTACTACACTAGTTATCCAGCTTGTGATATGTGTAAATATTTTCTCCCAAGAGACTATCGAGCGGTTTGAATTTAAGAAAGCCCATATTAAAATGGAAAGGACTACGACCGCTGCAGGGATTAAGACCACTACATCAAAAGATATTTATATAGATAATCATGGAAACAATATGGCCAGTTACGAGACTGAGAGAAGAGAAATACCCATGTCAAATACAGTTGAAGAAACAAAAACTGTAATAATAACAGACGGAAATGTTGTAACAACGTACAATCCTGACACAATGGAAGGAACAAGAGTAGAGATAGAGGGAATGGATAAATTTGCGGGTATGTCAGACGATGAGGCGAAGCAATATGCAGAACAGATGGGGCAAGCTATGAGTACAGAGGTTACTGAAGCTGGTACTGGTGAAGTTGCAGGTGTAACGTGTACTGTTCAAAAGGCAGTTACAGATATGATGGGAATGAAAACTACAACCACCACTTGGTATTATAAAAAATTTGTAATGAAACAGGTTAGTGTTGGAGACGTTGTAAACTTCAATGAAGCAGCTACACTATTTGAGGAAGATGCAGATTTTGATCCTTCGTTGCTTTTGGTTAGAGATGAAGTGCATATTACAAATTTGGAATTGCCTGATTGATTTTTTTTAAATATAGTATAAAGTTAAATTAATTACTTCTTAATTAATCAGCAGCGATTACTTTTACAGACTACAAGTAATACTTACCGTCTTACAGCTTCGCCTGGAGGCGAGCAGGCAAGTTACAATGGAATGGGACTAAGGAAGAGGTTTAAATTCTTCTATACTTTATCTTCCAATTAAGCTTCCAGGTTTTACCACCGTCTGTAGAAGATTCCCAGTTCCAATCGAATGAATCCTTTTGTATGTTATAAAAAACCATCCGCTGCGCTAGTGGACCTTCAGTTGTTTCAACGGTTCTGGATAAAATCATTTTATCTTTCTGCATGCCGCCTGCAAAAAGCATATAAAAGCCTTCATTATCTACCCACGTCTGCTGCCAGATTTTATGCCTATGGTTATAGACCGATAAACTTTTTCCTCTGAAATCCATTCCCGGATTGCCGTTAAAATTTTCTTCAATAGCACATCCATCTAAAATTGAATTAACCGTATTTGTTCCCTCACTGACGGTGCTATCTTTATTCATCCATTCAACTTTCCATTTACCAAGCCAAAAATCAAACTGATGACATTCAGTGCAATCACATTTCGTTGATTTTTCTTCGTCAGTCTGTGCATAGAGAAATTGAGACAAGAGAACAAGAAAAATTGATATAATAATAAATTGGTTTTTCATCTAATAATTTCCCTTCTGATCAGTATAAAAAAAGCCCCGACTGCAGAAGCAAGTATCACGGGTGGCACAATACAAACTTCCTTTTTTTAGCAGCGAGGCTTAAAATGGGTTATTTTATAAGCAACATTTTTTTTGAGGAGGTAAAATTACCAGCCTCTATGCGGTAAACATAAACTCCGGAGGGCAGTTTTTCACCCCCAAAATTTAGTTCGTAAAATCCGGGTGCTTTTTTCTCGTTAACAAGTGTTGATACTTCCAAACCGAGTATGTTATAGACTTTCAATGTAACAAATGATTCTTCTGCAAGGGAATATTTAATCACCGTAGTTGGATTAAAAGGATTGGGATAATTCTGATATAAACTAAACTCCCCTGGCAGCTGATCTTCAACCTCAACACTTGTAACAGGATTAACAGAAATATAGTCTGCTCTGATCAGTGTATCAGCAGAACTGCCGTTAGAAACAACCAACCTTACAGAATAAATACCTGTTTGCATGTATGTGTGTGATGGATTTTGATCAGTCGCATCAACTGTGCCATCATTATCAAAATCCCACTCCCAGCTTGTAACTGGTAAGTTAGGATCAAATACTGAAAGATCACTGAACTCAACTGTTAAGGGTTCCTCACCGGAAGTTTTATCGGATTTAAAATTAGTTTTTAAGTATCCGGCAGGAATATCCTCTTCAATATTATGAACAGTATTTATGGGAGCATTAGTGAGAATCGCTGATTGTCCGGATGGAAATTCAACTACGACTGAGTCTATAGCTGCTGCATTACCCAATCCAAAATGAACACGAAGACTGTTGTGCCCGTTAAAATTGTTCTGTGCAGACACTTCACGTATTTGCCAGACGGGGATTCCATTAATTGTGGCTTTAATTTTTACTTTTGCACCAATAGCTGATTTATTTGAAACCGTTCCTTCTAAAGAAAACATTACCCAATTATTTCCATTTGCAGAAACATTTTCATAAAGGGCTTTTCCGGCCCCGGAGCCGGTAACAAACATATCAAGATCGCCATCATTATCATAATCACCAAGTGAATTGCTTCTTGCAGTGCCGCTGAAAACCGAACCTGCAGTAAAGGTATCACTGCCATCATTAAAGAAAACTCTCGCACTGGATTCATTAGTCAAAACTACATCCAAATCTCCGTCGTTATCAATATCTCCCCAGCTATTGCTTAAATACGGACCGCCTGTTGTTAAAGCGTTTGTCAGACTCTCGTAAGTTCCGTTGTTGTTTTTATAAAATCTGTTTAAAGCGCTGGAATAGTTTGTCAAGAATGCATCGAGATCACCATCGTTATCATAATCAATCCAGTTCCAGACCTGTCCGTCCTGCAAATCAGTGGCGAAGGGGGAAGTAATTATTCTTTCGAAGTCTGCAGTCCCGGTTTGCATAAGAGTGTTATTATATAAAAAATCTTTCGCAGCAAAACTAACAGGCCCGCTTCCTATAAAAAGATCAGCATCACCGTCCAAATCATAATCAGACCACGTTGCTACAGTATAAGGCTTAAGAAGAGTTGTAAACTCAAATGACTCTATTTTTGTAAATCTTCCATCACCATTGTTTTTGAAGAATCTTGAGGGAATGCTTTGTCCTAAAAATCCGCTTGGATGGGTGATAATTAAATCTACAAAACCATCGTTATTGTAATCGGCCCAGGCACCTGTCCATCCCCGGTTGTCATCTCCGGACCCCAATGGTGTTTCATCCACTGCCTGAAAACTTCCGGTTCCGTCATTTACGTAAACAAGTGAAGGATTTCCCGAAAGAAACAAATCAATATCGCCGTCGTTATCGTAATCAGCCCAGCTGGTTCCATTGCCAAGTTGAGATGCACTTAGACTCTGGAAATCGTTTAATCTTTCAAAATTGCCGTTACCAGTATTTCTAAACAGAAAGTTTTTAGTTGAATAGAGATCATCATCTCCATCGCCGTCAATGTCAATCCATGCAGCACCCGAATAATTTCCATCCATCCCGGTTGTAACAATTGGATTATTCTGATCGGTTACTTTTATAAATGTCTGTGCAATTGAAATAAGGTTATACGATCCTACAATAAACGGAAGCATAAGTGTAAACCGAAAGTTTAAAAGATATCTCATAGCCATTTCCTTTCTCTTGTTATTAGATTTTTCACTTCGTACTATCAACAATAAAAAAGAATGGTGATCAATAGTATCCTGCAAATTGGGGGATTTTTACTAAGAGGAAAGGAGTCGGAATTAAGAAATTTATATCAATCTGTCTTTAGAGGCTATTTCTAATGCTTCCGATTTGGAGTTAACATTTAATTTTTGGTAAATATTTTTAATGTGTGAGCGTACGGTTTCTTTGTTGATATGTAAATCATCAGCAATCATCGTATAACTTTTCCCACGAGCAAGATGCTGCAGAACTTCCGTTTCTCTGTTTGTGAGCGGGCTTTCAGTACTTCTTTGAAATGAACGGATTACCATCTTGGCAATATTTGTGCTCATAGGTGCACCGCCCTTAATCACTTCTCCGAGTGAATCGATTAGCTTTGCCGGTGTGATGTTTTTTGTAAGATAACCGCTTGCACCTGCACACAGTGCATCAAAAACCTTTTCATCCTCATTGTGCACAGTTACAACAATTATTTCCACTTTAGAATATACTTTTTTTATTCTTCTGATTCCTTCAATTCCTGAAATGCCGGGCAAACCAATATCCATTAAAATAATTTGCGGTGAATCGTTGGTAAGATTTTTTATCGCACCTTCGCAGGTATCGTAATCAGCAATACAAAGATATGATTGGCTGCTGTTAATGAGCGAGACAAAACTTTCCCGGATGATATCATCATCCTCAACAATTACCACCCTTATAATATTTTTATTAAGCATAGATTAAATCAGTTTTTTCAGTAACTCAACAGATTTGATTTGTGTCAGTTAAAATTTACTGATTTAATAGGAAACTTACCCTTGAATAATAATTTTGTGCCGCTGCCGGGTTTAGAATCAATTTGAACTTCTGCATTTAATAAATCTGCGCGTTTCCGCATGTTTTTTAAACCATTACCTTTCAGGTTATCATCAATTTCAAAACCGGAACCATCATCTTCAAGTATTAATTCAAATTCATCTTCTTTTATCAATGAGGTTAACGAGACCGTTTTGCTGTTAGAATGTTTAAGTGAATTGTTCATTCCCTCTTTAAATATCAGCATTAAATGTCTTTTCCAGTCCATGTCAAGCGATGCTTTTTGAAGCTCTTCGGATATACCCTCGACATTAAAATTAACCTCTGTATTGCCGAAGATTTCATCCCCGAAATCTTTAAGCCGGATAATTAATTCATATAATGAATCTTTTTGCGGATCAATTGCCCAGATAAAATCCTTTGTCCCATCATACAATCTTGCTGAGTTTTCAGATATCTGATCGAGTAAAGGACTAATTTCAGAAAATGTAACACCGATCTTTCTTTTTACAATTTCAGTTAAAAGTGAAATCCTCGTAAGCCTGTGACCGAGTTCATCGTGAAAATCAATTGCGGTTTTTTTACGCACGCGTTCACTTTCATCTTCCTTTATTTTTTGAATTTTAATTGCGCGTCTGACTTTGGTTTTTAAAATAAGTAAGTATGCCAAAAATAAAATCAGTACTGATCCAATTATTGTTGCAGGAACAAACCACCAGGTTTGGTAAAAATGTGGTGTGATTACAAAACTAAGAGATGCAAAATTTTCACTCCAAATACCGTCACTGTTTGTGCCCATTAATTGGAACGAATAATTTCCGTGCGGTAATCTTGAAAACATAACTGAGTTACCATTAGTTAGTGAAACCCAGTCTTCACTGTAACCAAAGAGTTTGTATTGATATTTATTTTTCTCCGGATTGGTTAAATCCAGGGAGGCAAATTCAATTAAAATACTATTTTGCTCAGGTTCCAGTTCAATGAAATCATTCTCAGGATTTATTTCAATGAAATTTCCATCTTTATTCTTGATTTTGATTGAAGTGATAACAACCGGAGGATTAAAATTACTGAACTCCATTTTTTGTGGATTAAAGAAGGAAAGACCGTTAATTCCACCAAAGTAAATAGTTCCATCCGTGGATTTTAAATATGCTGAAGGATTAAATACATTTCCCTGCAGACCGTCACTTTCATCAAAATTTTTAAAGGAGTTATCCTTTGGGTTATATCGACTGAGTCCTTTATTTGTGCTTAGCCAGAAAGTTCCCGTGCCGTCTTCCAAAATTCCAAAAATAACATCTCCCGGCAGACCATCTTTTTGGTAAAAATGTTGAAAGCTGTTTGTTTTTACATTTAGTTTGTTTAAACCGCTTGCTGTTCCAAACCAGATATTTGCTTGAAGGTCTTCCAAGATTGAGTAAACATAATTGTTACTTAATTCATCAGAATTGTCTTGGCGCTGTATATATGATTTAAATTTATTAGTCCGGGCATCAAATTGATATACACCTCCGTAAGTACCGATCCAAATATTGTTTTTTGAGTCAGTAAAAATTGAAAGGATATAATTTGCCTGGCTTATATTTTGTTCTTTGGCAAGTGAAAAATGCTCCAGGGTTTTTTCTTCTTCATTAAAACGGTAAATGCCCTGATTGTAAGTACCAATCCATAGATTTTCTTCATAATCAATTCCTATTGCAGTAATGCTTTTTCCTTCAATTTCATTTTTCTGTTCCTTAGTTAACCGAATATTTGTGAATCTCTTTCTATTCACATCGTATTTTAAGATTGAATTATTTGTCCCGATCCATAAATGATTTTTATGTACAGCAAGTGTATTAACTATATTGAATCTTTGTCCAGGAAGATTGATATATGAAAGTATTTCGCTTTCGGGATTAAAAACATCAATCCTGTCGCTATAGGTCCCGATATAAATGATTCCGTTTTCATCTTCTGCAATGGCCTTTATACTATTGCCGCTTAAAGATTTTGGATCCTGTTTTTGGCTATGAAGGGTATTAAATTTTGCTGGCGATAAAACAATTTTAGTTATTCCTTTATTGTACGATGCAGCCCAAATAATTCCTGATTTATCTACTAAAACTCTGTTTATATAACTTCCCGAAATGTAGTTTTCAATATTTTTTCCAAACACTTCAGATTCAGGGACTGATCTATTCAGCATTATTAATCCATTACTGCTGCCAACCCAGAGATTTTCACCTTTGTCTTCTGCAATTGATGAAATGTTTAATTGTAATATATTTTTATGCTGAACAAATTTTCTTTCAAACTGATCGTAATGCATCAGACCGTTTGAAGTTCCGAGCCATAAATTATCTTTTGAATCTTTGAGAATTGCATTTACAACAGGATTCTGAGACGAATTTTTAACGGATGCTTCAAGATCAAAATTATTAACCTTAGTTGTCTGGAGATCGAAATTGGAAAGTCCTTTTGAATGTCCAATCCAGATGAAATTATTATCGGCAAATAATGCTTGAATTGACGGCTTAACATTTGTTGAATCATTTAGCTGTAAGTCAACATTTCTAAATTCGAAAGATTTTGGATCCAAAATCTGCAGTCCACCAGAGCCGGTTCCAATCCAGATCATTCCATCTCTGTCTTCGCAGACACTCCAAATTATATTATCTGCAACAGAATTTTGATCAGCAGGATTGTGTGAGAATCGTTTAAATGTTTTTCTGGTTTTATCGAACATATTTAATCCACCGCCCCAGGTACCTATCCACAAATTTCCATTGCTATCTTCATAAATAGATATTATATCATCGAACGAGATAGAATTTGCATCCTCAGGATTATATTTATATGTAACATAATTTTCGCCATCATACCTTACCAATCCGTACATCGTGCCAAACCATAGAAATCCTTTACTGTCCTGGATCATATCATATGTTAAATTGAGTGAAACGCCTTTATCCAAAGGAAGCTCTCCAAATCGTGTTTTTATATTTTGAGCAAAAAAACTGCTACAGAAAAGGAGCGCAACTAATAAAAATTTAATATTAAAACGTGTGTTCATTTAATTTGCCTTAATTCTTTATTCTTTGCCTGCAAAATATCTTTATCTGCAATAAAAATAAATCACTCATTTTGGGGGAGATACAAAAAGGAATCTTTGCCAATTAAGTCTTAATTTTGGATAACAAATTCTAAAATTGCGGAATAAAATATGAATTCAGTTTTTAATGATTACTTCTACCCCAAATCAATCTGCGTTGTAGGTGCATCAACAAAACCAAGATCCCTAGGTTACGAATTAACAAAATCGATTAAGCAGTACGGTTACACGGGGAAACTATTTTTAATTAATCCCAATGCCGACAAAGTGCTGGATTATAAATGTTATCCGTCAATCGAATCAGTAAATGAAAAAATTGATCTGGCAATAATTATGGTTCCCAAGCAATTTGTTGAGGATTCGATCAAAGGGATTATAGAAAAAGGAACAAAGGCAATAATTCTTATTACTGCGGGATTTAAAGAAACAGGAAAGGAAGGTGAGGCGGAAGAAAAGCGTATAGTGGATCTTGTAAAGAAATCGAGTGCGAGACTTGTTGGACCCAATTGTATGGGACTTATAAACACTTTACCCGAAATAAAATTGAACGCAACCTTTGTTGCAGAAGAACCGCGCAATGGAAAGATGGCATTTTGTTCACAGAGCGGTGCAATCGGCGCAGCTGTGCTAAATTCTCTAAGAGAAACAGATATACGCTTTTCTCAATTCATAAGTGTTGGCAATAAATCAGATGTGGCAGAGAACGATTTGCTTGAATTTTGGGAGAAGGATAAAAATGTAAGTGTTATTACATATTATTTAGAAAGTTTTGAAGACGGTGAAAACTTTATAAAATATTTTAGCGATAACAGAATTACGAAACCTGTCTTAATATTGAAAGGAGGAAAAACCTCCAGCGGAATTAAAGCGGCGTCTTCACACACAGGAGCCTTGGGCAGCAGTGATAAAGTCGTTGATTCAGTATTACATCAGTTCGGAATAATTCGAACCAAAGATTTAAATGACCTTTTTAATACGGCAAAAGGGCTTGAGGATTTTCCAATGTCCAATAGTAATCGGATCGCGGTTGTTACAAATGCAGGCGGACCTGCGATACTTGCTGTTGATACTCTGGAAGGAAATAATTTGTCTCTTGCAGAACTCACTTTAGAAACTAAAGGGAAATTGCGCGAAATTGTCCCTCCTCAGGGGAGTGTTAATAATCCAGTTGATCTTCTGCCGGGAGGAACTGCAGAGCAATTCAAGCAGGTAAACGAAATCTTAATTAACGATGACAATGTTGATGCAATAATTTCTGTTTTTGTTGAGCCGATTATGGTACCGGCCCTGCCGGTAATTGAAGGGATAAATGAAATTATGGGAACCCATCCATTCAGGAAAAGCAAAAAACCGATTTTCCAGGTTGTGATGCCGCTGCCTGAGTTCTGGGAGCAGTATCGAAAAGAATCAAAAACAAAAATACCTTTATTTAGAAGACCTGAAGATCCAGCCGTAGTAATCGGTAATATGCTGAAATACAAAAATAGACCAGGTAGTACAAACCGCCTTAAACCACAAGAAATGAAACTCGAAGGAATAACTTTAAATGAAGGTAAATTTTTTACTCAGGATGAAGTGATAAAAATATCCGAATTCTACAATATCCCGATAATCAAAACACAATTATTAAGTGCTGAAAAATTAACAAATGCTGAAATAGAATTTCCCGCTGTGCTGAAAGCAGTTGGTGAAAAAATAATCCATAAGTCGGATTTACAGGGTGTCGTGTTAAACATTAAAAACAGAAATGATCTTTTAGAAGAAGCAAATGAGATGATGATTGGTTTCAAACAGAAAAATACTAAGCTGGATTTATTTCTAATTCAACCATTTATAAATACCAAGTTTGAGCTGCTGGTGGGCGGTTTTCGCGATCCAAGCTTTGGTCCTATGGTAATGTTCGGAACCGGGGGGAAGTATGTCGAATATATGGAAGATACAATTATCCGATCAGCCTATTTAACCGAAAATGATATCGAGGAAATGGTAGATAAAACAAAAATCGGTAAATTACTTAAAGGAGTAAGAGGGGAAAAACCTGCAGATATTGCTAAAGTAAAATCGGTTATAAATTCAGTTGCACAGATGATGCTCGATAATAAAAAAATAACCGAGTGCGATTTAAATCCACTTGTTGTTACAGAAGATAATAATATCTTTGCAGTTGATGTGAGAATAAAGTGTTAATATAAGATAGCTATAATTAAATATTTTATATATTAATTTTCATTCCGGCTCTGAATAACCTGGCTATTTGCAGGCAGGTGTCTGAAATCTGCCTTCTTTTTTTTATAACAAGATTCTGTTTCTTAACACTAAAGCGGGATTACCGGGGTGACTTTCAAGGGTTGATTTAAAGTATACAATCAAAACATTTGAATTTATGAAAAGAAGAAACTTTATAAAAACCATATCTACAGCTTCTGTTGCCGCTGCAATAACACCGCATTCCGTTTCTGACGGTATAAAATCCCCCTCAAAAGATCTGATTAAACCAAAGCGTTTAGTTGAAGGTGATACTATTGCTCTTGTAACTCCCGGCAGCTATATAACAGAAAAGGAAAAAAGAGAATCGATAAGTAACATTCGCAGTCTCGGTTTCGAGGTTACCTATTCAGAACGTTTAATGCAAAAAAACGGTTACTTTTCAGCAACCGACGAAGAGCGGGCAGCAGATTTAAATGAAATGTTTGAAAGAGAAGATGTTAAGGGAATAATGTGTGCACGGGGCGGTTATGGCAGCGCAAGAATCCTTTCTTATTTGAACTATGAATTAATCGGTAGAAATCCAAAACCTTTTATAGGTTTTAGTGATGTTACTGCCGTACATTTTGCACTCTTAAAAAAAAGCAGACTGATTTCTTTCCATGGACCCGTTTCCATTTCTACTTTTAATCATTTTAGTACTAACAGTTTTAAGGAAGTTTTGGTAAGTCCAACATTTGAATTACAAATGGAAAATTCAAACAGCGACAACAATTACAATCCATATGGTATAACTACCATTACAGACGGAAAAGCAGAAGGTGAACTAGTCGGTGGTAACTTATCAATTGTTGCTTCATTAATTGGAACTGAATACGATATCGATTTTTCGGGTAAAATTGTTTTTTTGGAAGAATTTTTAGAAGAACCTTATCGTGTAGACCGGATGTTTACACAAATGATTCAGGCGGGGAAATTAATTAATGCTGCAGGAATTGCACTTGGCGTATTTAAACTCTGCGAGCCGGACAGATCAAATCCTGCTTTTAACGGTTCCTTTAATTTAATGGAAGTTTTAACAGATAGATTAGGAAGTTTAGGAATACCAGTTGTTTACGGTTTATCATTCGGGCATGTCGTTGATAAATTTGTTCTCCCCCTAGGTGTTAAAGCACGGTTAGATGGTGAGACCCAACAATTAAAATTGCTGGAAACTGCCGTAGAATAATTTAAAAATCCTTTAATCTTTGCAGATTATTTTTTTCCCCGATAGCAATAAGTTTATTTCCTTCATCCACAATAGTCTCGCCGGTAGGATTGTAAACAAAGATTCCTTTTTCATCATTCTGAATCGAAACGATTATAGTGTTAAACTCTGTTCGTATTGGAAGAGCTGCCAGTGATTTTTGATGCATCTTCGAACCTTTTTTAATAACAATCTCTTCAATCTGTAAATCTAAATTCCGGTTGGCAGCAACAATCTCAATAAAATCAGCAACACCTGGTCTTAATAATAAAGAAGCCATTCTGTACCCACCCAACTCATATGGCTTAACAACCCTATCAGCACCTGCTTTCAATAATTTAGGTTCCGTCTCATCTTCAACCGCTCTTGCAACAACAAATATTTTTGGATTAAGAAATTTCGCAGTGAGGGTTGTAAAAACATTTTCGGCATCATTTGATAAAACGGCAACCAGGCCCTTAGCTTTTTTAACGCCCACTTTTTCAAGGGTTGTATCATGTGATGCGTCTCCGGTATTGTAGAGAAAATTAATTTCATCAAGCTTAGGATGATTGGCCGGATTGTTTTCGATCACAACAAAATCAACTTTTGCATGGGAAAGCTCTTCACAAATATGTGTTCCCATTCTGCCATAGCCGCAAACAATATAATGATTTTCTAATTTTTCTATTTTTTTTTCCATTCTTCTTCTCCTGAAGATTTTGCTTTCGATAAGAATGTGTATACCTATTCCACCAATGTAAAATACAGTGATAAAACTTGCCAGAACAAGAAACAGTGTAAAGACTTCGCCACCACTGGAAAGAGGATGCACCTCTTCAAATCCGGTGGTAGTAATCGTAATTATTACCATATACAGTGAATCTGTTATGTTCCAGCCTTCAATAATCATAAATCCAATTGTCCCCAAGCCGATTAAAAGCAGGAGTAAAACAATTGCATTTCGTAAATGTTTTAACGCACCCATAAATATTTTTATAAATATTTTATTAGCTTTAGGCTAAGATAAAGAAGTTAAATGAAACTTTCCTTTTTGGAAAATAGATCGAGATGCTATTCTTAACTTTTTTTTTAGCGATGACAAATTTAGCTTTACAATATCACTTAAACTCAATAATCAGGATGGATAAATGATAAGATTAATTAAAACTTTTCTCTTGATATTACTTGTATTAATTATGCAGGGCTGCCTGGTATTTCATACTGTTTCATATGAAATAAATCTGACTGAGGCAAAATCGGGCACGGTTAAAATGGAAGTAGAAGATATAAGATCTGATGCTATGAATTCTTCTGAACTTGAAGAAGATAAGCTCCAGTTGTTTAATTTCATTTATAAAAGTGATGATTTTGTCCAGCAGATGAAAGATGAAGGGAAAAATATTACAGACCGGCAGCTGGTCGTAGTTGAAGAAAAGCTGAACGGACAAGTTGAATATTCATTTGATGATGTCACTAAAGTTGAAGGAATTATTTATCAGGAGCCGTTTTATTTTATAACATTGAATTTGGAAGACAGTGTTATATCGACCAATGGTGAGATAATCATTTCGGAAGAGCATAAAAGAATAATGTGGGATAACACGATGAAAGTTTTGAAATTTAAAATGTTCAGTGCGGATGTTGAAAATTCAGATTTGGAAAAATTAGCCCGGTATCTTGAGGAATATTAAAATATTTTTATTTAAATGTATGTAGAAGTTGTATTTTCATTACCTTTCCGAAAGGCATTCACTTATTCAGTTCCCAAGGATCTTTCTGCACAGGTAAAAGTTGGTGTAAGAGTAATTGCACCATTCGGCAAAAGAACTCTTACAGGATTTGTTACCAATAAAACAAAATCCACTTCTATCAAAGAAGAAATTAAATCTATCGTTGATATTCTTGATGAAAGACCGATAGTCGATAAAGAGGGCTTTAAATTTTATCGGTGGCTTGCTGACTATTATTTATGTTCTTTTGGTGAGGCTTTGAAGCTTGCTGTTCCTTACGGATCGGAAGTTGAATCGAAAAAAAAAATTATCTCTGATCAAAAAGCGTGTGCCCATCTTTTAGCAAAAGAAAGAAATAAGTCATCGCTAAAAGGAAAAATTTACAAAGTACTTTCCGAAAAGAATCAATTAAGCCTTTCGCAACTTCAAAAATTAGTCAGAAAAAAAAATATATACTCGATTCTCAGAACGCTTCAGTATCAGGGCGTAATAACTTTGCTGGATTATCTTCAATCTCCGAAAGTAAAAGCTAAAACTGTTAATTATGTTAAACTTGATAAAAAGATAGGTGAAGTCTATTCCTTATTTCCCGAACTTGAGCGCCGATCTCCGAAACAGCTTAAGCTGCTTCTTGAATTAATTAATTCTAAGGGAAAAGGTCTGCCTGTTGCTGAACTGCTACATAAAACCTCTTCTTCCAGATCTTCACTCGATTCACTTGCCGCGAAAGGATTCATAAAAATTTATGAGCAGGAAATTGACCGAAGATTTGTGGATCATTATCGTGAAGAACATGCTGAGCTTGTTCATTCCGAAAAACAAAATAAAGTGATTAACGAAATATTAGCAGAAATCGAAAAAGAAAACTTTAAAACATTTTTGCTGCATGGAGTTACAGGAAGTGGTAAAACACAGGTTTATATCGAACTCACAAAAAAAGTAATTGAACAAAAGAAAACTGCACTAATTCTGGTTCCTGAAATTTCGCTCACACCACAGATCACATCCCGTTTTTTTAATGTTTTTGGTGATGAAGTTACAGTTCTTCACAGCCGTATGTCTCCGGGAGAACGTTACGATTCATGGAGAAGAATATTTAAAGGAAAATCGAGTGTGGTAATTGGTGCCCGGTCGGCACTGTTTGCACCACTTAAAAAAATAGGGCTGATAGTTGTTGATGAAGAGCATGATGCAAGCTACAAGCAATCAGATATGACCCCAAAATATAACGCACGCGATTGTGCAATCGTACTGGCAAGATTTCAAAACTGTTCTGTCCTTCTTGGCTCGGCAACACCATCCATAGAAAGCATGTACAATGCAAAAAACAATAAGTATAAATTATTAGAGCTTCCGGAGCGGGTTGATGATGCTAAGCTTCCATTAATTACTTTGGTTGATGTAAATAAGGAACGAAAAAAGAAACGCATGGAAAATATATTTTCTAAAGTCCTGCTTGATAAAATTGAGGATAGATTGAAACGAGGTGAAGGTGTTATAATACTGCAAAACCGGCGTGGCTTTTCGACACAAATTTACTGCACCGACTGCGGCGAGGTTGAAATTTGCGATAACTGTTCTGTTCCAATGGTTTATCATATAAATAAAAATAATATTCAGTGTCACTATTGTAGTTTGGTTAAAGATGCGCCAATTGCATGCACACACTGCGGATCAATTCAATTAAAATATTTCGGAACCGGTACGGAAAGAGTTGAGGATGAGCTTGAATTTTATTTTCCCAATGTAAAAATGAGCAGGATTGATTCAGATTCAATATCAAAAAAGTCATCTTTAAGTAAGCTTCTTTTTTCATTCGGAAGTGGTGAAACGGATGTTTTGGTTGGAACACAAATGGTATCAAAAGGACTGGATTTTTCACGTGTCACACTTGTTGGAGTAATTTCTGCCGAAACAACTCTCTGGCTTCCGGATTTTCGTGCAGATGAAAGAACCTTTCAGCTTTTAACACAAGTTTCCGGGAGAGCAGGCAGGAGTAAAAATCCCGGTGAAGTAATTATTCAAACACAAAATGAAAAGCACTTTGCTCTGCAAATGGTTTTAAATAACAACTATAATGGTTTTTATCAAAAAGAAATTGCTGACAGGGAAAAAATGGATTTCCCCCCCTTTACTAGAATTGCATTAATTGAAACTAAAGATCAATCAAACGAAAGAGCTAAAGGGGCAATTAACGGTTTTTATAACGAACTAAAAAAATTTGGTAAATGGATGAAGATTTCATCCCCTTCGCCTGCGATTATTGCAAAGCTCAAGGGGCAATACCGTTATCAAATATTAATTAAATCACCGAAAGTAAGTGACGCTGGAGGTAAACTGCTGAGGAAAGCAATTCTGGATTCATTTGTTGAGTTCAACAGGAAATCAAGATACAGAGATGTTCGCCTGATTTATGATGTAGATCCGCAGAGCGTGATTTAAAGATTGTGCCACTCATAGAAAGTATGAATGGCACTAAAAATTTAAATTGCTACATTAAATTCTCAAGGAAAGGAAGACTCTGAGATAGGAAGAACAAAATCAATCCTATAAAAATCCACGATCCAAAAACTAGTACAAAGTATTTACCCTTATTTTCAGATTTGAACATACTTGCAAGACCGATACTTAAAACAATGTAAGCCCAGATACTAATTGGGTCAACCTTTGCCAGGAGAAAACCAACAATTGTTGCTCTGTCAGAACTTAATAATGCTGCAAGACTTGTATCTTTTACAAATGTGCCAAATAAGAAAGTTAAAATACCGGTTATAATAAATTGAACAATTCCAATATATGCGGTTAGTCCATTAGCAACCAGTGCAGATGAGTAAGAGCCTTCACCTTTCAGTACGAATCTGCACCAGAACCAGTACCAGGCTACGATTATAAAAAATATGATAAATCCACCTATTAGTGAGCCTGCTATCGCTGCGACCCAGCCGATTGGACCTCTCATGAAAGCGTCAATACCTTCTAATTGCTGGTCTGCTTGTTCTCTGGTTAAATTTCCTTCTTCAACCTGTTTTTCAACTGCATCGACTTGTTTTTGTTTTATTTCAAAATAAACATCTTCATTCATCATCACCAGGCGCGAAACTAAACCAGCCACTAAAAATAAAATCAGTATGGGAATAACCCAATCTTTAGCACGTGGAGGGAATTTAGAAGTATGATCAAAGGTTTGACCGGGCTCAGTAAAAATCCCAATCATTTTATCGGAATGGCTAAGCTCGCCGTTTTCCTGTGGAGTTTCTTCTGTGGGTGTGATTGTATCGTTGGAATCCATTTTAAGCCTCACTTTTTAATTAATTGTAATACTAAAATTATCCTTCAATTGTACCAAAGGCAATAAATTTTTGCTTAACGGCAGACAATTATGCCAAGTGGTTTAATAAACCCGATTTCTTTAAGAAATCGGGTTTGTCGTTATCATGTTTAAAATGAAAACGAGGCAAAGTCCATTTTCATTTAGTAAATTTGAAATTAATATTACCAACCTTTTTTGAGAGAAGAAATGAAAACGAAAACCATTATCGAGCCATTCAAAATAAAATCCGTTGAACCAATCTGCTTTACTACAAGGAAAGAGAGAGAAAAGCTTTTGAAAGAGGCAGGTTATAATACTTTTATGCTGCATGCCGATGATGTGCTGATTGATTTGCTCACGGATAGCGGAACTTCTGCGATGAGTGCAAAACAGTGGGCAGGAATAATGAATGGCGATGAAGCTTATGCCGGCTCGAAAAGTTATTACCGGTTTGAGGAAGCAGTAAACAATATCACGCATATGAAGTACATTATTCCTACTCACCAGGGGAGAGCTGCAGAGAAAATACTTTTTTCAATTGTGGGGGGTGAAGGAAAATACTTCCCGAATAATACACACTTTGATACTACTCGCGCAAATATTGAATTCACAGGCGCTGTTGCAGAAGATTTTATTACTGAAGTTGGCAAACATCCTGAGCAAAGAGCAGACTTCAAAGGAAATATGGATGTAGAAAAACTGAATGCATTCATAAAAGAAAAAGGTGCTGAAAACATTCCACTCTGCATGATGACAGTTACAAATAATTCAGGCGGGGGGCAACCGGTATCGATGCAGAATATTCGCGAGGTAAAAGAGGTCTGCAAAAAATATAATATTCCATTGTTTCTCGATGCCTGCAGGTTTGCGGAAAATGCTTATTTCATCAAAAAAAGAGAAAAAGGTTACGCCAATAAGACTGTTCTGGAAATTGCACAGGAAATGTTCTCGTATGCAGATGGTGCAACAATGAGTGCAAAGAAGGATGCGCTCGTAAACATCGGCGGGTTTTTAGCGATGAACGATGAGGAGCTAGCAATGAAGTGCAGGAATATGCTGATTGTAACGGAGGGCTTTCCAACTTACGGTGGATTGGCAGGACGCGATTTAGAGGCTGTTGCACAGGGTTTGGAAGAAGTTGTGGATGAACATTATCTAGAATATAGAATTCGCAGTGTTGAATACCTTGGTGAAAAACTCGTTTCTGCTGGCGTACCTATAATTGAACCGCCCGGGGGACACGCTATTTATATGGATGCAAAAAGATTTTTGCCAAATATTCCGGCAGATCAGTATCCTGCCCAATCGATCGTTTGCGAGCTATATCTTGAAGGTGGAATACGCAGCGTAGAAATAGGAAGTGTAATGTTCGGTAAATATGGAAAAGATGGTAAACTTATTCCCGCCATGATGGAACTTGTACGGCTCGCTATCCCAAGGAGAGTCTACACCCAAAGCCACGTCGATTATCTTATTGAAATAATAATTGAGGTCTTCAGGAATAGAGCTAAACTGAAAGGTTATAAAATAGTATATGAAGCTCCGATGCTCAGACATTTTACAGCACGGTTTGAACCGCTAAAATAAATGAAAATTAAAAGGAAATATTCGTTCAAAAGTAAAAGGCAAATCTGGAGAATAATCCCTACCGAAACGAATAAGCTTATTATTGAAGAACGTGAGCCTGATAAAAATCAGGTATACTTTAATTGCTTTCAAACTGATACCGGGAAACAGATATTTAGAGATCTTCAATTAGATGAAAAGTTTTGGGTGGGAATTGAAACAGTTTATAATGATGTTATCTTTTTTCACAAGTACCTAAAACCGGATATGCCCGGGCATAAAGGAATTATTGCTTTTGAAATTGAAAATGAAAAAATTAAATGGGAGAATAAAGATCTCACTTTTCTGTTTCCCTTAGACGATATGATCTATATGTATGCACAAATGTTTGAAGGAAGAAATCATTTTGCGTTGGATTATAAAACGGGTGAGGTTTTAGAAGCTTTTGGCAATGATACGTCAAAAATTAGTGGATTACGGGAGCGGTCCATCGAAAATGAAAACAGTAAAAACTATCTCTTTCCGAATATTTATTTTAATGATAGTAATGATTTAGAAGAATTAAAATCTTTCTTTGAAGGGCTAAAAAATAAATGCCTTATTTCAGGCAGGATTGAATTCATTCGACTTGATTCAATGCTCATTTTCAGCTATCACGGCATAAATTCAAAGGGTTCGATGGATATTTTTTTTAATGCTGTTGATTTATCCACAGGAAATTATATTTTAGAAGAAAAATTGATGAAAGAAACCGGGCTTTTTCTATCGGATTCTTTCTTCATTAAAGGCAACCTGCTTTTTGTTCTTTTCGGAAAAAGTAAATTGAATGTTTATGAATTAAGAGATTGAATAGAGGGTAAGATGGAATTATCGAATGATGAGAAAAAATTATTAATTAATGTCGCCCGTGAATCAATTCACAAGGAATTTGAGGATGTAAAAATTCCGGATGTGAATTATACGGCGTATCCAAAATTAAAAATGGAACTCGGTGCGTTTGTTACGCTTAAAATTAATAATGAGCTGCGCGGCTGTATTGGTTATATAATTGGTCAGAAACCTTTGTACGAAACCATCATCGATGCGGCAAGGCAAGCGGCATTTGGAGATCCACGCTTCATGCCGCTTAGTAAAGAGGAATTTGGTAATGTCGATATTGAGATCTCCGTCCTTTCCCCTTTCAGCCCTATAAAAAACTATGATGAAATTGAAGTCGGCAAGCACGGTTTATTGCTGGATGAAGGAGGAAGAGCGGTGCTTCTGCCGCAGGTTGCAACTGAACAGAATTATAACCGGGCGGAATTTTTGACAGCGCTCTGCCATAAGGCCGGTCTTTACGGCGATTACTGGAAGGAAAGAATGCTGAAAATAAAAGTATTTACCGCACTTGTTTTTGGGGAAGATTAATAGGAGGAATAATCATGAAAAATATACGACCCGCAACCGTAGCAGGCTATTTTTATCCTGCTGATCCGGTCAAGCTCGGCAAGGATATTTCTTTAATGCTGGATAGAAATAAACCTAAACATCAGTTCAAAAAGATTTTTGGAATAGTATCACCGCATGCCGGCTATGTTTATTCCGGCGGGACTGCTGCTCACGCTTATAATCTTGTAAAAGGACTTAATTACAAACGTGTTGTTGTGATTTCACCAAGTCATTCCGAATACTTTCCCGGTGTTTGTGTTTTCGAAGGTGATGCATATGAAACTCCTTTGGGCATTTTAGAAGTTGATAAAGAGTTTGCAGAAAAACTTACAAAAAATAGCAGTATAATTTTTACCGGTTATGAAGGACATCGTAAAGAACACGCACTTGAAGTTCAGTTGCCTTTCCTCCAATCAGTTTTAAATAATTTTAAGATTGTACCGGTAGTTATGGGAGATCAAACAAATACAATTGTTGATGCTCTTGCAAGCAAACTAGCTGAAATTTCAGATGATGAAACATTGATCGTTGCAAGTTCCGATATGTCGCACTTTCATTCTAAATCCGGTGCAGATAAGCTGGATTCAATTGTAGAAAAAAGAATAAATAATTTTGATTTTGAAAGTCTTCAAAAGGACCTTGATCTTAGAAACTGTGAGGCATGCGGCGGCGGACCGATAGTAGCTTTATTAAAGGCTGCGTCACTAAAAAATATAAAACATTCAACTGTTTTACATAGAAGCGATTCGGGAGATGTCACCGGTGACAGCGATGGTGTTGTTGGTTACCTTTCAGCAGTTGTTTATTCTGATTAATATCGGCTGCTATAAGAAAACTCAAATTTTGTAAAATTTAAAATCAGACTGAAATTTCTTGCTGCTTCTGACCAAGGACCAAGGACTAAGGATTAAAAACTACTAACTACCCACAACCCACGACCCGCTAATTTTTACTATATTTGTGCCTGAATTTTTGAAATAGAAAGGAAGTCTGTCATCGCACAAAAGAATAAAAATGATGTTCTTGACAAAATAGTATCCCTTGCAAAAAGAAGGGGGTTTGTATTTCAATCGAGCGAAATTTACGGCGGTTTGAATGGCTGCTGGGATTACGGTCCTCTCGGTGTGGAACTTCTCAATAATATCAAAAACGAGTGGTGGAAAACAATGACTTACCGGGACGATGTAGAAGGAATTGATGCATCAATATTAATGCATCCTCGTGTATGGGAGGCTTCGGGACATGTAGAAAACTTTACGGATCCTATGGTTGATTGTAAAGAATGTAAAGCTCGTTTCCGCGCAGATCAGCTTGAGGATGCAATGTGCGGTAATAAAGCCTATCAGGGAAGAAAAGCTTTAAAGTGTAAGGAAGAAGGTAAGTTTACCGAAGCGCGGCAGTTTAATCTTATGTTTAAATCATTTATAGGTCCGGTTGAAGAGAGTGGTGCGGTGGTTTATTTACGACCGGAAACTGCACAGGGAATTTATGTTAACTTTTTAAATGTGCAGGGTTCGTCGCGGCAAAAAATTCCATTTGGAATTGCACAACTTGGCAAGGCTTTCAGAAATGAAATTAATACAAAAAACTTTTTATACAGGACGCGCGAATTTGAACAGATGGAAATGCAGTTCTTTGTTAAACCGGAAGAGGATAAACAGTGGTTCGATTACTGGAAAGATGAAAGAATTAAATGGTTTAAATCACTGGGAATGAATGGTGATAAACTGCGTCTGACACCGCATGATCATAAAGAGCTTGCACATTATGCGAAAGAAGCTGTAGATATCGAATACGAATTCCCGTTTGGATGGGGAGAAATAGAGGGAATACACAACAGAACAGATTTCGATTTAAACAAGCACGAAGAATTTTCAGGCAAATCTTTAAAGTATTTCGATGAAGGGACAAAAGAAAAGTTTATTCCATATATTATTGAAACCTCAGCAGGTGCCAGTAGATCATTTATGGCTTTTTTAATCGATGGATATTACGAGGAAGAGGTGAAAGGTGAAAAACGGGCAGTGCTCAAATTTCATCCGCGGCTTGCACCTGTCAAAGCTGCGATCTTTCCCCTGGTTAATAAAGATGGTATGCCTGAAATAGCCAGAAAAATAGAATCAGATCTGCGCAGGAACTTTAAAGTCTTTTACGATGACAAAGGTGCTGTTGGAAGAAGATACCGCAGGCAGGATGAAGCCGGAACACCTTTCTGTATTACCATTGATACACAGACTCTCGAAGACCAGACCGTAACTGTCCGTGAAAGAGATTCTATGGAGCAAGAAAGGATTGTGATTGATAAACTATCTGATTATTTATTGAATCAACTGAGCACATCATAAGCTTATGAAGATAATTCTTTTTCTGGTTACATTTCTTCTATTTAGTAGCACCGCTCATTTATTTGCACAATCCTCAAATTACGATTCACTTGTAACCGCTGGCATAAATCAAATTTATGGTATAAAATTTTCAGAAGCGGAGATAACATTTAAAAAATTACTTGTAGATTATCCAAATCATCCGGCCGGCAGATTTTTTCCTGCTATGATTTACTGGTGGAAAATTCTTCTCGATACCAGCAACGAGCAGTACGATGAAATCTTTTATGAAAGAATTGATGATGTAATAGAATTTTGTGATAAGATTCTTGAAGAAAAACCGGATGATGTGGATGCATTGTTCTTTAAAGGCGGTGCGATAGGTTTCAGAGGGCGACTCAGAGTAATAAGAGAAAGCTGGTTGAAAGCCGCGGGTGACGGAAGGGATGCACTTCCGATTGTTGAGAAAGCCGCAAGATTAGACCCAAATAATGTTGATGTTCAACTCGGTTTCGGAATATATAATTATTATGCGTCAGTCATGCCTGAAGAATATCCTATCGTAAAACCGCTGATGCTCTTCTTTCCGGAGGGAAATAAAGAACTTGGGATAAAGCAGTTAGAGAATGCGGCTGAAAACGGAAAATATGCTAAAATAGAGGCTCGGTATTTTTTAATGTCGCTTTACAGTAATTATGAAAAAGATAATGAAACTGCACAATTTTATTCAGATCAACTGACAAATGCATTTCCCAATAATCCGATTTTCGAAAGATGGAGAGGAAGAATAGCTGTTAAGCGCAGTGACTGGACTACAGCAGATTCAATTTTTAGAAATGTTCTTAAAAAAGGGGAAAAGAATTTTCCCGGTTACACAACCATAAAAGTAAAAAGGGAAGCTGTCTATTACATTGCATATCAATATAAAAATAATGGGGAGTACAATTCGGCTCTTAAGTATTTTAAAAAGTGTGCCGACTATTGTAGAAAGTTAGATGAAGATGAAGAATCCGGTTTTCTGATTAATTCAACTCTCTACATCGGAACTTTGTACGAAACTTTAGGGAAATATAAAGAAGCAGAAAAGTTTTATAACGATGTGCTTGATATGCGGGAATATGCAAATTCACACACGCTTGCTGAGTTGTATTTAGATAGAATCGAACAAATAACCAATCAAAATAAAAAATAGTGGCAGCATATCATTCCAAACCCGCTTGCGATAGATAAGTGTATTTCTGAATCTTTGTCATTGCTGCGAAAATCCTCTTCTTTCCTAATGTTAAATCATAAGTGAGCCTTATTGTCACGGAATGGTCCGTGACAACCGGGTAAAAATCTCTGAATAGCAGGTTAATCCCGTAGGGATTAAATATTTATAGAAAAGGATTTTAATAAAATTAACAAGTCCCGTCAGGGACGTAATAGAAATTTGTCACAAAATGGTTCGTGACAGCTTGGTGACTAAAAAAAATGACGGTAGCTGCATGCTTTCCACCCGGGCTAATGAGAAGGAGAGAAGGCAAAGCTTCATTAAAAGAAGCATTCGCAGGCATAAAGCCTGCGGCTACAAAAATGGTGGGATTTAAAATGCAGTAGACAGAGTTATCCGATGCAGTGCACCTACCAATCCTAAAGAAGAATAGCCGTAATTGAATTGATATTCAGAAATCTTAACTCCCAGTCCGCCGTTAAATCCTGCGATACCGGAAGTGCTCCCGATTTTAAGATCAGAGCGTCTTTCATTATCATAGCCGAATTGTAAAGTAAAGACCTCACTTAAATAAAACTCAGCTCCTACCGTAAAGGCTTTGAACCGCTGAAAAAACTGATCTCTGTCTTTATTTAAACGATGAAAATCTAATGATAACCGAACCGGCAGGTTTTCTAATCTTTTGGAAACGCCGAATACCACATCTAGAGGAAGATCTTCTTTTGTATCTACGTAAGATGAAATTTGTGCACCCAGATTTAGTACTGCGGCTGCAATATTTATCATTTGTTCAGGAAATTCATAGTGTAATCCGAGATCAACTCCGATTGCACTTGATGATGCATCTGCAATGCTGGAATAAATTACTTTTGCATTAGCACCGTAGTAAAAATTTTCATCGAATTTTCCGGCATATCCGAGCACAAATGCAAGCTCGCCTGCACCGAACTCGCCGGTTTTATTTCCAAACTCATCTGCCTGATCGAATGAGCCGTAATTGATATATTTTATTGCTGTGCCGAATCTGCCTATATCGTTAAGTTCCGTCGAAAAGGAAAGACTGAAAAGGTTTATGTCCATTAAGTGTTTTACAAATGAAAATGAAGCCGGAGAATTTTCAAGGAAATTTATGCCCGCAGGATTGTAGAAAATAACCTCAACATCATCGTTATTTGTAACGTAGCTTCCGCCGAGTGCACCTGCGCGGGCGCTCATATCGAGCCGTAAAAACTCGTAAGTTGTTTGTCCGAACGAGGAAACACTTAAAAAAGTGCAGGTTAACAGAAGCAGTGATATCCTTTTCAACTTAAAACTCCTTTAAATTTGCTGAACCTATTTAATCATATTAAAAAATAAAGGCAAGGGGAAGATGAGGGGACAATGTGTATTTTGGATTGTGGATTTCGAATTGCAGAATATAGAATCGCCTGTGATATGTGTGAATTTTGAATTATGAATTTTGAATTATAAATCCACTTTGGTATAGAATGCGGAGCGCGGATTTACTATTGCGGATTTGCAAATTGCCTATAGTGACGTAAAGTTTTGAATTTAGAATATCGAACGTAGAATTACGGATATAACTGCGAAAGCTACCCTCATGCTTGATTTTCTATTATAAGGTGAGAATATTTTGTTGAAACCGGTTATTAAGTCATACATCTTACCTTGAAAGAAAACTTTTCCTGAGATAAATTTGTTTACGATATAAAAAAGGAGTAGAAAAATGAACGCTGTTAAAACAGCTTTTTTGATGGCATTAATGATGGCGCTTTTCCTGTTTATAGGCTACATTTTAGGCGGCAATACAGGATTAACGATAGCGCTTGTATTTTCTTTAATTATGAATTTCGGCTCATTCTGGTTTTCCGATAAAATTGTCCTGGCAATGTACAGAGCCAAACAGGTAAACCGGGAAACAGCACCTAAATTTTACGATATGGTTGAAAGGCTGGCAAAGCAGGCAAACCTGCCGATGCCGAAAGTATATCTAATCAACGATCCTACACCGAATGCATTTGCAACGGGAAGGAGTCCTAAAAAAGCAGCGGTTGCCGCAACAACGGGAATTCTGCAGGGCTTAAGCAACGATGAACTGGCAGGAGTAATGGCTCACGAGCTTGCACATGTTAAACATCGTGATACATTGATAGGAACAATTGCTGCAACACTCGTTGGTTCAATTTCTTACATTGCACATATGGCCGGCTGGATTTTTATGTTCGGAAGAGGCGATGATGACAGTCCCGGTGCAGGAATTGGCGGATTAATTTTATTAATACTTTCTCCAATACTTGCTATGCTTCTGCAGATGGCAATTTCACGTTCGCGTGAGTTTGCTGCGGATAGAGGAGGCGCCGAAATATCCGGAAGTCCGCTGGCGCTTGCATCTGCATTGCAAAAAATTTCAAGAGGAAATCAGATTAAACCCGTCAACCACTCTGAACCTGCCAGCGCGCATATGTTTATAATAAATCCTTTGCGCGGCGGTGGAATTTCAAAGCTTTTTTCTACTCATCCGCCTACAGAGGAAAGGATTAAAAGACTGCAGGCAATGGCGAGGTAATTAAGAATAAAGATAAAAGTTAAAAGATTAAGTAACAAGCTGTCATCCCGGCACAATCTTTTTAGCAGGTGAGTTGTCGGAATCTGACAGCTTTTTTTATACTATAATCAAGTTTAGAATATCCAGTATTTGGTATCGGAACCTATAATAGCTTGATATAGTTTCTTATTCTAGTCATATTAGCAGTATAATGCTGAAAAAATTTATACTAAAACTCTTACTGAATTTTCTATTATACTTTTTAGTCTTTCAAACATCGGTTTTCTCTCAATCTCGTACTAATCTGGAAGTATTTTATTCTTTGACTGATTCCCTATCAAATCAAATCATTGAGGAAATTCCCGAACAAGAAAAAATAATATTACTGACGCTCAATTTGGGAGAGAGTTATTCACTTTTTTCAAATAATATCAGAACATCATTTTTAAAAGCAGGTAAAGAAATTTTAAACTCTCCAATTGGCGAGCTAAACTACCCACACGTTGATATTGTAATTGAAGGTGCAGGAATTGAATATGGTGAAATGTTCAGGGATGGATGGCTTGGCGATCACTACATCCAAAGATACTCTGCAATTTTCGGAAACTATTTACAGACTTTTTCTTCGGAGGGAAAAAGAGATTTTATGTTTGAAGTTATTGATACTATTAAAGTTGAAGAGATTAAAAATTTGGAAAATGATTCCTTTCCGTTTACAAAAGGAAATGTGCCGCCCGAGCCTTTTCTTTCAGGTTTAGCTGAGCCAATTATCGCAATCGGAACAGCCGCAGTTTTAATTGCATTATTTTTCTCCATACGCAGTGAGTAACCGAATTTTACCTTTGAAGCAACATCAATTTTGGTTAATATTGAATGCTAATTTTTTGATTTTTAAGGACTTATGAAGACAAGAATTCTAATTTTAATTTCGTTTCTTCTTACTTTCTGGGCCTGCAGTTCTTCAATAAATACTGTTGATTTTGGAGCCGAGGAAAGGCTTCAATATGCGATCTCACTTTTTGAAGAGGAAGATTACCAGGATGCAGCAATTGAATTTGAAGCACTTCTATTGCAGTACCCTGGAAGTGTAATTGTGGATGATGCTCAATATTATCTTGGAATGTGCAAATTTGAAAGAGGTGAGTATATTATTGCTGCTTATGAATTCAGTAAGCTGATAAAAAATATGCCGGCAAGTGATTTTGTCCCCAAGGCTCAATTTATGTTAGCTGAGACTTATTATGAGCTTTCTCCAAATTATAATCTCGATCAAAAATACACCAAGAAAGCAATCGAAGAATACCAGGCTTTTATTGATTTCTTTCCTTTAAATGAAAAAGTTGCCGAAGCGGAACAAAAAATCATAGAGTTGAATAATAAACTTGCACGTAAAGATTATGATATCGCTGTTATTTACGAAAAGATGGATTACTATACTGCAGCACTAAAATATTTTGATGGAGTAATTGAGACATACCACGATACAAGGTACGCCCCCCAGGCAATGTACAGAAAAATACAATTGCTTATGGACCGTGAAAGGGAAGATGAAGCATTGACTGAAATGAAAAAGTTTATAAAGCAGTACCCTGATGATGATAACTTTGATACTATTGAAGAACTTAAAAATTCACTCGAGTCCAAATTGAGAGGAAGTTTTTCTTCTAATTAATGAGTAAGCAAAAAAAGATCTGTGATTCACACGTAACAATGACAGAGCTCGTTCTGCCTAACCATACAAACCAGCTTGGAAATTTATTAGGGGGACAGCTTATGCACTGGATAGATATTTGCGCTGCACTGAGTGCCGCAAAACATAACCATCGTATCTGTGTTACTGCTTCGGTTGATAGAATTGATTTTCATCATCCAATAAAACTTGGTGATGCCGTTACATTACTTTCATCTGTAAACAGGGTATTCAGTACTTCGATGGAAGTTGGTGTAAAAGTATTTGCACAGTCATTTGAAGAGGGTATAAAAAAACACACTAATTCGGCTTATCTTACATTTGTTAGTGTAGATAAAAGCGGTAGGCCGGTAAAGGCTATAGAGGCTAAGCCAGAATCTAATGAAGAAAAGCGAAGATATAAAGAGGCACTCAGAAGAAGAGAAAACCGCCTTAAGACGAGGCGAATGGATTAAAATTTCTTTATTTCTTTTTCTCATCTTTTCAGAAATAGTAAGTTCACAAATTCCTGTTAACGGATTTTGTGTTCAAAATTCGTATAAGATTCCTTCCGGTTATGAAAAAATTATCTCTGCTGATTTAAACAATGATCAAACGGATGAGTTTATAGTTTTTTCGCCCTCATTAAAGAAGATCGGGATTATTTCTTTTGTGAAAAACCGGATGAAAGATTTTAAAGAGCACCCCGTTGAATATGAATTTTCACAAATTAAATACTTAAATGATATAAACAGCATCAATAACAGGTTTGTTTGTGTATCCAGAAAAAACAGGTTGATTGCTGTTTACGAAATTGGATTAAATTCATCCCCTGTAATGAAAAGTAAAATTACCTTCGATTCCTATCCTGAAAATATTTTTTTGGGAGATGTTAATAACGATAGGGTATTCGAAGTTTTGGTGTCAGGGATTGGATTTGACGGACTTTCAATCCTGATGAGAAGAGAAGGTCGCCTGGCAGAAAATAAAATTATCAGCGGTGAAAGTTTTAACCAGGCTGTGCTCGCAGATTTAAGCAACGATGGATATGCTGATGTTACAGCCTTCAATATATTAAATAATTCAACTCAATTTTTTTATAATGATACTTATGGCAAGTTTAAATTAGTACGCAAAACCAAGAGCACTGAAAAAATTGAATTATTAAACCAATGTGATTTTAATAATGATGACTTAAACGATTTGATATTTAATTATGGGACGGGCTTGGATATTGTTTATGGAGATTTTCAATCGGCATATGACAAGAAAAAAAGCTTTCAGTTAAAAAACAAACCGCTTGCACTTCAGTTTAATGATTTTAATGGAGATTCGTTTACAGACATAGCATATATAAATCCTGAAACCGGGAACATAAACGTATTGTTTGCTAAAAGTGGACACGAATTTTATGAAGAAATTACTTATACAAACTTACCATCAGTCTCCTGCATTGCTAACTTCAAGCACAAAAAGAATAATAATCTGATTATTCTAAGTAAAAATGGAATTGTTACTACAATTTCATCATTTGAAAATGATTTAAACTCTACCCAGGTTATTCCTGCTATTAATGCTGCTGTACTTCAAAAGTTTGATTTGAATAGAGATGGAATATCTGATATTTGTTTTATTGATAAATCTGATAATACTTTTAGAATATTAACAAGAAACAGCAATTGGATTTTTTCAGATCTATATTTACAGAATCTCGCTGAACCACATCAATCAATTGTGGTTGATGATTTCTTTAAAGTTAGAAAAACATTTTATTGCTACTCGAAAGAGAATCAGTTAATTGAATTTTTACAGATCAATTTTAAAACCAATAAGATTAATCATAAACATTTGTATTCGCCGGGGAAGATAAAAAATCTTACTATTCAGCGGGTTGATAGTAGTCTTGTAAACATTTACCTGCTATATGTGAAAGGCAGCAAACTGTATTTAGGAAAATTTGAACACAGAGATCTTAGCTTAACTTTTAAAGAATATCCATTTATAGACCGTGATGTGATGTGTGCTGAGCTGTTCGTAGATAAAGAAATCAGAGCATTTTACTGGAAGGAAAAGTCAGATTCTCTTTTCTTTAATGAAGTTATTGTTAAAACCGGTCCAAATATTTACAGCGGAATTATGGGCTTGAGCAAAAAAGACAGCATCAAAATATCAATTACTGCATCTAATCAGTTGTATGGCGGAAAGCCCTGGGTAATAAGTTTAATTGGAAATGATAATAAGAATTTTTTGATTTCATTTAAAGAAAACAGTTATAAAAAACTCCAATTGTTAAATGAGGCATCAAAAATCGATTACTTTAAAAATGAAGTATTCACATTTGCAAAATTGCAGTATGATGAAAATGAGAGTCTTTTGATTTATATCCCTGATTCAAAATCTCTAAATAAACTTAGTATTTCAAATGATGGGAAAAATTATAGTCTCAAACAAATCGTTGATGGTGTAGATATTAACAGTTATTTTATTGATAAATTTACCAGAACAAATTACCATCTTGTTTATTCAGACAAAGAGAAAGGATGCATATCAGTACTTCAACTAAAAAGATAGTACGGAGTATAGCTTTTATTTTCTGTATCATATTTTCTCAAACGTTAACTGCTCAAACGTTATCAAAAGAAAAGCTTGATTCACTTTATAATAAATTTATTCTCTTAAGAGCACCGGAACTCTTACCCGAGTCAGATCACTTAAAAGAATTGACAATTGAGGATAAAAAATGCGGGTTTCATATAGTTAATTATTTGAATTTTAATATTGGCTCCTTTTCAGTTGAAAAACAGAAAATATTAAAACCTTTGCTTCAACGACCCGTTTTAGATAAAAGCATAGTCACTCCTTCCGGTCATTTCAGAATTCATTATGATACCTCTGGATCTAGTATCCCATCATACAATCCTGGTTTATCAGTTGAAGAAAATGTTGCTGAAATTATTAAAACATTAGATTCTGTTTACAGCTATGAAATCGGATTTTTAGACTACCCATCACCACCATCGGACAATGGTTCCGGTGGTGATGATAAATATGATATTTATGTCGTCAACCAAGGCGGTGGTCTTTACGGCTATACTGAGTGGGAAAGTAAAGTCGGAACAAATAATTGGACTTCATTCATGGTAATTGATAATAATTATACTGGATATTTTAGTTCAGGAATTGACGGCTTGAAAGTAACAATTGCACATGAATTTCATCACGGTATACAGGTTGGCAATTACGGAATTGAAAATAGCAACGGTCCTTACAGGGATTCAGATGTTTTCTTTTATGAAATATCTTCTACAGCTATGGAAGAATTTGTTTACGATGCTGTGAACGATTATTACCAGTATATGGATGCTTATTTTCGCCGCACCGATCGTGCATTTCCTTTGCAGAATGGATACAACCTTGCAATTTGGAATTTATTTTTGGAAAAAAGATTCGGGTTTGAGATACTAAAACAGCAATGGGAATTAATACCTAATCAATTTGCAATTACTGCTATAAGTAATGCACTGGCTATTTTTGGCTCAACATATCCGCGCGAGTTAAATGAATTCGGAATCTGGACATATTTTACAAATTACAAGTCTGTTCCAGGGCTATATTTTGAAGAGGCTTCCAACTACCCGGTTTTAATTCCAACCACTTCACTTCAATTCACTCCTCCATTACAACAGGCTGATATGAATTCAGCTCCTGTTGCAAACAACTTCATCAGGTTTAATGTTTTGGCAAGTGGTGATACTCTTTATTCAATTATTACAAATGGAGATGCTGGGGCTGCTGCTTCTAATCCGAACCAGTTGTTCCCTTTTAGATACACATTATTTTCCGATGGCAATTCGGGAGACCGAAAATTAACTGAAGAATATTCATCTGACTTTAACGCAACCAATGTAAGTTTTTGGTCAGTCTCAGAAATTTTAAATGATATAATTGTGAGAAGAGATAGTATTATTAATACAACCACAGGAAGCAATAATTATGCATTCCCAAATCCGTTTAATTACACAAAGAATATTTCGGGGTCACTAATTTATTTCGCCATTGATGCGAATGATAACGAAACTGTAGATATAAATATTTATACTAGTGGAATGCAACTAGTTTACATCGCTGAAGAAAGTATACGAACGCATCCTTATAGTGGGCAAAAGGTTGTAAGCTGGAATGGATTTGATAATAATGGCAAAAGACTGGCTTCAGGTGTTTATATTTATGTTATCAAAAGGGGAGACGATGTCGAAACAGGAAAAGTTGTGATATTTAATGAGTAGCTATTCAATCTATTCTGAAAATCTTTCTAAACTCTTCGGAAGAAGATTAATATTCAGGGATATAAATTTTAGTTTGGAAGAAAAAGGTATTTTCGGGATATCTGGTCCAAACGGCTCCGGCAAATCTACTCTCGTAAAAATTATTGCAGGACTCAGCGCACCATCTTCAGGTAGAATAATTCATAAAAATTCCGGTGGTGATATCATTCCTGAAAAGCTCCATAATCATATTGGTTTTGTCTCCCCGTATCTTGTCCTTTATGAAGAATTTTCTGCGTGGGAAAATCTTAAAATATTTGCAAAGATTCGCAACATATCTTTAAATGAAGAAAGGGTGGAGGGTTATTTAAAGAAATTTCTTTTGGAGACACGAAAAAATGATTTGGTTAAAACTTACTCTTCAGGAATGAAACAGCGGCTTAAGTTTGTTTTTGCACTTATGCATTTACCCGAGGTTTTAATTTTTGATGAGCCGACCTCCAATCTTGATCAAGAAGGGAAAAAAGTTGTCTACGATATTATTAGTGAAGAAGGGAAAACCCGAATTGTTATTATAGCATCTAATGAAGCAAAAGATCTGGAATCCTGCGATGAAGTTTTGTTTTTAGAAAAATATAAAGGAATTTAAGTTCAATTATTTGGGCTAAAGCCCATTGGTTTTGGTAGTTATTTTTACCACGACCTGTGTGTCTCGCTCCGCTTGCCGGAGCAGAAAGGTCGTTGCAATTAGCAAATATTTTTTAATAAAAAATAACCACGAGCTTTAGCTCGTAGTACTAAAGAATTAAGAAAATCGGCTTCGGCCGAATGAAAAATGTTAGCAAAATCATACGCATTATTTAAAAAAGATTTTAGTTCTGAGTTAAGAACGCGCTATGCGATTAATTCACTTGCGATGTTCATTATTGTTGCAATTAGTGTTATACTTTTTTCAATCGGAAACGAAACAATAACAGAAAGCTTAACGGGAGGACTATTTTGGGTCGTGATTTTTTTCACTGCAATGTCCGGTCTGGCAAGAGCATTCGTATCTGAAGAAGAAAGAGGAACAAGTCTCACGTTGCAGTTAATTGCTTCTCCTTCAACGGTTTTTACAGGCAAGCTCTTATTTAATGTTATTCTTGTCTTTTGTATGAATATAGTCATAGCAATTCTGTACTCGGCACTATTTGAAAGATTTGTAGTTCAGAATTTTCCATTGTTTGTATTAACATTTGTTTTAGGCAACATAGGACTTGCCGTTTCATCAACGATTATAGCCGCAATTATTGCAAAAGCAGGGGCTAAAGGGACTCTTTACCCAGTGCTTTCATTTCCAATTTTATTGCCTTTGATTCTTACATGCGTTCAATTAACTTTGTCCTCCTTCGATGGTACAAGCTTTGATGAAGCACAGTTTGAATTAGCAATTGTTGTCGGATACGATGTAATTATGCTAACCGCTTCATATATGTTATTCGATTTTATATGGAAAGATTGAACAATTTTGAAACATTTTTAGAATAATCACAGATGATCTGGAAAATATTTTTATTTCTACTTTTAGCTTTTGTTTCAATTGCAGGAATAGCGTTTCCAATTGTTGAGAAACCGGCTGCCTGGTATGAATTTCCATTTATTCCAGGATTGGAAGAAAATGCGAAAATAATCTTCTTTCATGTTCCAACTGCCTGGCTTACGGTTATAGCATTTTTTATGTCGACAATTTTCAGTTTTAAATATTTAAGAAAGAAAAATCTTGATGACGATGCAAAAGCATATTCAGCAGCACAACTGGGAATGATTTTCTGTATACTAGCAACTGTAACCGGTGCGGTTTGGGCTAAGTTTGCGTGGGGACAGTTTTGGAGCTGGGATCCCAGACAGACCAGTATATTTGCAATTCTTTTAATTTACGGCGCTCTGTTTGCATTGCGTTCCTCAATAGAATCGGAGGATAAAAGAGCAACACTCTCTGCGGTTTATTCCTTGATTGCATTCATAACGGTTCCTTTTTTTATTTTTATTATGCCAAGGATAATGAAGGGTTTGCATCCTGGTTCAGCGGAGGATTCTAATGCAGGGCCAATTATTGATTTTCAAATGAATCCAAGCATGCAATTAATTTTCTTTCTTTCTTTAATTGGATTTACAATTCTGTACTTCTGGATGTGGCAGGTTGGGTATAAATCTATAATATTTAGAGATAAGCTAAATAAACAGTTAATAATCCCGACTGGGTCGGGACAGGGAGGATAGTCTTGGACAGTATTTACAATTTTTTACAGAACAATGCAATATACATAGTGATGATAATTGTACTCATTGTTTGGGTGGGAATATTTTTTTATATGCTTGCCCTGGACAAAAGAATTAAAAATGTTGAAAAAGAATTAGGTAGTCAAAAGCCTACTAAATAGGAGAAAAAAATGAAAAATAAATACATATTCGGTGGATTTATTATTGTCGTATTTCTTGGTTTGATGATGTATCTTTTCACTCAAAGTAACATAGAATATGAAGATGATTTTGCACAGGTTAAAACAACCTCTAAGACAGTAAAAGCAACAGGCAGCTGGGTGAAGGAAAAAAATTACAATATAAATAAGGATGAAAAAACATTTTCCTTTTTTATTAAAGATGAAAAAGGAAATGAGATGAAGGTAGTCTACGAAGGAACAATTCCTAATAACTTCGAAAGTGCAACAAGCGTTGTGGTTACAGGCAAATATCAAAACGGATATTTCCATGCTAAAGATATCTTAACCAAATGCCCAAGCAAGTACGAGGAGCAGCAAACCAGCTCTTCATCTTTGTAACTGATCAATAAATATTAAACTAAGGCTCGAGGAATAAATGGTAGGAAGTATTGTACTTACACTTGCACTTGCATTTAGTATTATTTCGATGATAATGTATTTTCTGAATTTCAGGGGATACAAAAACACGATTAACTATGCCAGAATCGCTTATCACGGAATGGCTGTACTTGTCATAGTTGGCTCTGCAATTCTTTGGTACGCTATTTTAACTCATCAATACCAGTACAAATATGTTTATGGTTATAGTAACAATTCATTAAGCGGATTTCCCCTTGCATCTTCCTTCTGGGGCGGGCAGGAAGGCAGCTTTATGCTGTGGCTGTTGTTCACGGCAATTGTGGGAATAATACTTCAATCTTACACATCCAAAAGAGGTGATCTTGAACCAAGAGTAATGGCAGTGTTTACACTTGCGACCTCATTTTTGCTTGTAATGGTTTCACCATGGTTTAAAAATCCATTTGAATATATTTGGGCAATGCCAACATTTTTGAAGATTGAACATTTAAACTCAAATTTTTTCAATCTTCCGTTTATGCAGTCTTTTTTCTTTACTGACCAAAGTTCTAATCAGGGCTTTATTAGAATTGACTCTGAGTTTGTATCCCTACTGACGGGATCAGGAGTTTCACTTAACCAGTTTATAATTGATGGTAAGGGATTGAATCCTCAACTTCTAAACTTCTGGATGCAGATTCATCCTCCAATCCTTTTTATTGGATTTTCAATGGCGACAGTTCCATTTGCATTTGCAATTGCAGCACTGATGAAAAACGATTATAATCACTGGGTTAAACAAGCATTTCCCTGGCTGCTTGCGGGAATGGGCATACTTGGTTTGGGTATTATGCTTGGTGGTTACTGGGCTTATGAAATGCTTGGATGGGGCGGCTATTGGGCCTGGGATCCGGTGGAGAATTCTAGCTTAATCCCCTGGCTGGTTGGTGTTGCGGGCATTCATACCTTGCTTGTGCAAAGAAAAAGTCAATTACAGGGGGGTATAGGTAAATATGCAAAAACAAATTTGATACTTTGTATACTTACGTACGTTTTGGTTCTTTATAGTACTTTTCTTACCAGAAGCGGTGTATTGGGTGATGCATCGGTTCACTCATTTGTTGACCCGGGAATGATAGTTTACCTTTTCCTGGTGTTGTTCATTGGAACATTTACCCTACTGGGTTTTGGAATGATCGCATTCCGGTGGAAAACTTTAAATGAAAAAATTGAAGAAGCAGACAGTTTACTCTCACGGGAGCTAGCACTTTTTACGGCAATGATTATATTAATAGCTTCAGCAATAATTGTTCTGGTAGGAACATCTGCACCAATTTTCGGTCAGTCAGTTGATACTTTCTTCTACAACGAAATGCATCTGCCATTAGCTATAATCATTATGTTCTTAAATGGTATGAGTTTGTTAATAAAGTGGAAAAGATCTAATACAAATGAAGTGATGAAAAAATCTCTGTACTCGGTTTTAGGAGCAGTTGTTTTTACAGTTGCATTAATAATATTCGGCAATGTAAATGATGTAATGATAATATTATTATCGCTTACAACTGCATTTGCATTATTCGTTAATATTGATATAGCTATAAAAATTGTCAAAGGTAATATGAAAATGCTCGGTGCGTATGTTTCTCACATTGGAATTGCACTTTTCATTTTAGGTATAATCGGTTCGGCTGTCTACAGTGAAGAGGTAGATATTGATTTAATAAAGAATACTCCTAAAAAAGCTTTCGGATACGAAATGACCTTTACAGAAATTTATCCGATCGAAAATAATACTAAGTGGGCGTTTAACGTTGATGTGAAAAAAGGAAATTCCGAGCATAAGATGACACCCGTAATGTATATGAGTGATTTTAATAACAGTCTTGTAAGAGAACCGGCAATTCTTAGTCTTTTAACAAGAGATATCTATCTCTCCCCGCTAGGTTACGATGAAGGAAAGCAAACAGAACAATCGGGGCACAACCATGTTTCATTGAAAAAAGGAAACAGTACTGAATTTGAAGGAGCAGTAATTACATTTTCGCGTTTTGATCTCGGTGCAGAAACAATGCAGGCAATGAGTGAAGGAAAAGATTTTCAGATGGGTGCAGTTTTTGTTATTGAGAAAAATGGGAATAAAACTGAAACTGAACTGTTCAGAAAAGTAAAAAGCGGAGAGGTTGAATTTACTTCTTACCAATCTAAAGAAATGAATTTGAAAATAGATTTGATCAATCTAACCGCCGGAAATGTAGAAATTGCACTTTCGAAAGCTGACGGCGGCGAAGAAAGTGAAACATCTGTGCAAACGCAAAAAAGCGAGGTATTAACAGTAACTGCGAGCATAAAACCATTTATTAATCTCGTTTGGATTGGAGTCGGGGTAATGGTTCTTGGATTTTTTGTCGCAGTCAGCAGGAGATTAAAAGAATCGCTTATAAAATCCTAGATGAAACTAAAAAATTTAATTAAAACCCTTCGCAAGAAGGGTTTTTTATTGTCCCGTTATGTAAGGATAGTTATTAATGAGCGAGTTGGTAAAAGCATAAGTCTGAAGCTCAATTTCAAAAATCATCCTGCTGTAGAATAATCTGTTAGCGCCAAACATTAAAAATTGTACATCGTAGCCCAGCACTCTTAAATAGGCCGTCATGCATGCAGCGAGCTGTCCGTTATAATCATATATTAATATTTTTTCCGAATTCGGCAGAGTCTGTAAAAAGTTAATACTTCTGAAATCATAGAAAGTTGCATCTTGATACCAGATTGCGCCATCCGGATGTCCTCTTTCCGCGAAAGGCCCGATTTTTCTTGCACTGTACAACATTCGTTTTCCGTAACACACGAGATATGAATCCAAATATAAAATATGAGTATATACAATATCTTCAATAAAGCCTTTTGATATAATCTGTTCAATCCTGGCTTGAACTCTCTCTTCAATTGATTCTTCAGGATTTGTAAATGAAATTTTCGGCAGCGGTGTGAGCGGATTTTTTTCAAAGTAGTCATTTATAAAGTAATTAGCACCCGGTGCATCTCCTATGTTCGCGAGCCATTCATCTGAAAATACATAATTCCACGAGGCCATACCATAATTAAGCGAGTAAACATTATCGAATCCTGCAAGACGCAAAAGGCATGTAAAGTATGCTGAGCTTTGTCCGTTTTTACTGATAATAACAATTTTGGAATGTCCGGCAGAAAAATTTGTTTGAACAAAATTGTACAAAGAGTCAAATTTTACATTTACTGCTCCTTCGATATGTCCATTAATAAATTCATTGCTTGGGCGGATATCAATTATCAGGAATGAATTGAGATTTGAAAAGACCTCTTCTGCTTCAATAAGTGCAGGAGCCAGATCGCTGTTGGGAAAATCGCCTTTGGATTCGAAATAAAGTATCACTTCCGCAGCGGTATCCAGCTCGCCGGTTAGCGGAGGAGTAATATTATCCTCAATGCAGCCGCTTATAAAAATAAACAGGGATAAAACTTTGAGTATATTATTTTTTATTCTTTTTACTGGCATAGTTAATTCACTTCTATTATTTCACCAGCCGTAATACCTATAAACATTCCAATTACTTTATCACCTTGTACATTCCACTCGACAGCGCCGCCACCTTGTATATATGGATCGCTGACCTGCTGCCCGGATGTTCTGCTGTAAAAATATTTCCTGAACGAAACATCAAAAGCTACTACCTGTATGTATTTCTTATCCGGATAAGTAGGACTTCTGTATATCTCGGGAATTGAAGATGTCCGAACGAATATATTTGTGTTTAAAGAAGTCGCCGGTGAGGTGATCGAATAATAATCATTTGCTCTTGCCGAGGGATTACCGGAAATTATCCAGAGTGCTCCGTAAACTTCATTTATTTTGCTTCTAACATCAGCATCGAAATAAAATTCGCCTGCGTTGTAACTTGTTTTCGTTACATTGGGTTTGAATGGTACAATTGTTTTACCGTAAATATATATTCCGTCTCTTTCTGCAATAAGTTCGTAAGTCTCACCTTCTTCAACATAAAATTCATAAAGCGGTCTATACAGCCCGTCAGAAGTATAATGCAAAGGGATGACCTGCACTTCATTTTTTAAAAGATAAGCCGTAACATTTTTTAATTCTGCCTGCTTTATGTCATACGGCACACCAAGCGGTAATGTTTTGGTGAATCTCACGGCTGGAAATACACTCCCGGGCTTAATTTCTGCCTGTACAACGGTGTGCTCAATATGCACTGTAACGGGATTCAGTATTTCCTCGCTCTCACAGTTAAAAAGCAGTATAGTTGAAAGAAGACTAAATATGTATAGTATGTTTCTCATAAATTCGTCATTAAAACTTAATCGAAATTCCGGCTGATGGTATAAATGGAAAAAGAGTAATCTGTTTTAACAGTGGCACTTGTTCTCCGTTTTCATTATCCTCTAGAACAACATATTGTGCAAAAGCATTATGTCTGTTGTAAAGATTGTAAAGATTAATATATGCTTCAAAATCAGAGTTAAACATTTTAAAACCGTAGTTAAAATTTAAATCGAGCTTGTGGTAATCGGGAAACTGTGCGGTGTTCAGTCCTGTATAGTTAAACTGCACTTGCCCGTTTCCACCGGTGCCAACAGGATCAAAGAAAAACTGACCTGGCGGTAAAGAATAGCGTTGTCCCGTTGCATAAATCCAAGTCAGACCAATTTTAAAATTTTCCAGAAGTTTATACGCCAAAACAAGTGAAAAATCATGTCTCCTGTCATACTTGGAATAGTATTTTCTGCCGCTATTTAAATTATCAAACTGCCTTACGGACCAAGAAAGTGTATAACCAATCCACCCCGAAAGTCTACCTTTTCGTTTATTTAGAAAAAATTCAATGCCGTATGCTTCTCCCTGTCCGGAGGTAAATTGATCTTCAATCGAATTATCCAGCGGATTAAGTTGAGGGGCATTTTTGAATTCATAAATGTTATTTAAAGCTTTATAGAATCCTTCAAGGGAAAAAAGATAATTTTGATCGAACCAGTAGGAATCAAATCCAAATACATACTGTGAAGATTTACCTGGCTGAATTTTTCCCGTGGAAGGATACCATAAATCAGTGGGAAGAGTAATATCGTTTCTTACAATCAGATGAAGATATTGATGGGCTATTGCAAAAGCACCTTTTAATGTTATATCGCCGGTTACATTGTAAGATGCAGAGACTCTCGGTTCAAATCTGAAAAGCTTTTGGTTTCCAAAATAATAAAACCTGCCACCAAGATTTGCAGACAGCTCATTTGTAAATTTCGATTCACTCTGGAAGTAAAGAGAAGCCTCGGTAGCCGTGATATCCTTTCCGGCATACGGATCTTTATCTAAAGCTTCATTATAAATATCGCTGTAAATAATGTCGTAGTTGTGTAAAGCAACATCGAAACCTGTTTTAAAAATATGGTCCTGATGCCATCTGAATTCAGCATTCTGTCTGAGATAAAAATCTGTAACATTGGGATTTGAAAAATACGTGTACGAACTGACGGTATTTGGATTAATCCCGATTTTCGAAGTAAATTCATAATTGATAAAGCTTACAATTGAATTTAATAACAGCGATTTTTTATTTACCTGAAGCCAGTTTAAACTTAAGTTTACATTTTGCCACTCAATATCATAATCTGTATCTGAAACCGTAGTAGGACTATATGCATGATCTTTGCTGAACAATCCGCTTATTGATACAATATTACTCTCGGATAAAATATAATTTATTTTTGCATTCAAATCATAAAAATTGTAACGGGGGATTGTAGATTCCTCGTTAAAATTTTTCTGTAGGACATCGTAATACATTACTCTACCCGAGATCATATAAGTTGAACTCTCACCGATCGGTCCCTCAAAAGCTGCAAATGAATTTATCAAACCGATTCCAACCGTTCCTTTTTCTTTTTCTTTTGTCCCGGAACGAAGTTTAATATCGAGCACACTGGAAAGCCGACCGCCGTATTCTGCAGGATAAGCACCTTTTATCAATCTTACGTCACTAACTGCACCGGTATTAAAAGTGCTGGCAATGTTGCCCAGATGGGCAGGGTTGTAAACAATAACTCCATCAACGAGTGTTAAAGTTTGATCAGGTGAACCGCCACGAACGTACAATCCGCTGGAAATTTCAGAGGATTTATTTACGCCTGGCAACAATTCAAGTGACTTAAATAAATCAATCTCACCAGTCAGTGTCGGAAGTTTTGAAAGCAGCTCTGGAGATACATCTACCGTGCTTGTTATGATTTCTTTTTTACGTTTTCCTTCAACAATAACTTCTTCTAATTCAATATCTTCAGGAAAAAGTTCAACTGAAAAAGTCTCACTTTGCTGTGTTCCCGTAATTTCTATTTCAGATAAATTAGTTTTATACCCTAAATGCCGCGTTATAATAAAGTAGGTTCCTTTTGCAAGGGATGGTATTACATAGTAACCAAACTTATTTGTCGCAGTTCCGGTTAAAGGGGGAGTATCTAAATTTAATGAATCTTTATAGAGAAGTATGTTAGTCCCAAGCAGTGCCTCACCTGAAACACCATCGGTTATGAAGCCGGATAAAAAAAACTCATCATTTTGTGCGGAAACATTGATTGTAAACAAAAAAAATATTCCGAACAATCCCGCTGATAAAGATTTCACCTAAAGAGTGAAAATGTTTATAAAATTTGTTATCAAGAATTAAATAAAATTTGAATAAGATTCAACAATCATTTAATGCCAAAAAAAACCGGCTCTTTACAGAGCCGGCTATGGTGGTTGTGGTTGAGTCGAGATAGGAAGATCAGATGCCTACAATAATATTTTCCCCTTTTATAATATGATCAGTTTTAATCAATTTTTTTTGTAAAGCTTTAAACTTAATATGTCAACTTAAATACCAGAAGAAAATTTAACGCAATATCTGACGTTAAAGTGATATTTAATGTCAAGATCGTCGTTTTCAATTTAAAAAATGAATTGTTTTTTGGGAATAATTCGTAAAAAAAAATTCAAAAAAGTTAAATGTGAAAAATATTCCAGTAATATTTACGGGAGAGGTAAGCAACTCACTGAAATTTCCTTTCTATAGGCTGATGGCGGATTATTTGCGCCAATTATGACGGAAGCTGCTCACTATTTATTAAAAACCTATATTACTATTGGTCCTGGTTGGAGCACCTAAATGAAGTATGAGGGACAAACATACTGATATCAAAATTAATTATAACTTAAAATCATATTCTGCACTCGAAAATTGAGAAAGACTGGAAAATGAAATCTTGACTGGCAACAGCTTAGTAATTAAATTTACGCCTCATTTTTTAAACCTTCCGCAGTAGCTCAGTTGGTTAGAGCACCTGACTGTTAATCAGGGTGTCGTAGGTTCAAGTCCTACCTGCGGAGCAAATTAACCCCGGTAAGTCCACCCGGGGTTTTATTTTATGTACTATACTTATGTTTTATATTCCAAGCGGTTTGATAAGATATATATCGGTCAGACAGCACATCCACAAATCAGACTACAGCAGCACAACGATGGAAAACATCGCTATACAAAAAGATATACTCCCTGGGAAATTGTGCATATGGAAAAGTATAAGACCAGATCTGAGGTATGAAAAGAGAGAAAGAATTAAAATCACATAAAGGCAGAGATCACATTCGGGAGATATTGCTCAGTGGTTAGAGTCCGGCAACAGCCGGATTAATCAGGGTGTCGTAGGTCGAAGATCCGGCATTTGAAGGATTCAAGTCCTACCTGCGGAGCTGACCCTTCCGGATGTGCGAACTATTGTTAACTGGTTCGCATTTTTTATCTCATTCCAGCTTTTTTCCAGTTTAACATCCGATTTTAATCATGCTCTTATTAAATTCCCTATCCTAATTGATCTATTCCTTATTAAAATAAAAATATTTATTGATTCGGTTAAGACAACTTTATTAGTTTTTTGCAAAACTATCAGGTGTTTTTGATAGCTCTTCCAACTAAAGTATATTCAATGCAGTGTCTCGAGGTACCCAACTCTCAATTTTATATTGTCTTTTTTATCAAATATTAATTTTTAGTTAATGTTAAATCAATAGCTTGAGTATTAATTACGATATTTGTTTTATTTCGATTTGCTTCAACTTAAGGAAAGTTCAACATTATGAAAATTGTCGGGTAATATAAAAATTCTGCTCCCTTAATAAGGATTTAAATAATTAATTTATTATAAAATACTATTCGGTGTGTCATTAATGATTTAACAAATGAAGGTTTAAATTTTACCGTTGTCTTGTATTAATACAAATAATGTGGCATTGATTTTAATGTAAATAAAGTATGCTCCAATAAAATTTGCTTCGATAAATAAAATATGCTATATTTTTATTGAGAGGAGATAGGGACTTGGTTATGTAAATAACCAAACCTTCATGTTCGTGTGTTTAAACTTTTCCACCAGGAGGGAAACACCTATCTTTTTATGTGCAAATCTTTGAATGGAATAAAATCAGTTCCTTATAAATTATAGTCTCACTCTATAAAACTGAATTACTTTTATGGTTTTCTCAATATTCCTTCTATTTTCTTATATAATTATTCTCATTTACTTCAAGAACAATTTTAAAATTTTTAAAGAAGAACACGAAAACAAAAAACTCACCTTTGCTTTAAAGGTAAATGGGATATCGACGATTTCTTGTCTATTCAACATACTTACAGGAAAAAATGATTAAAAATTTATTTCTATTTATTTGCCTTTTAGTCACAATTTTTGATCTCAATGCACAGACCCAGAGAATTATAAGCGGTACTGTGTTAGAATCTGAATCACAGGAACCTATACAGTATGCTAATGTTGTTTTATTAAATAGCTTTGATAGTGTGCAGGTCTCCGGTGGAGTAACTGATGTTGATGGCAGGTTTCGACTGGAGAACATTGAGGAGGGAAATTATTTTATAAAGGTTAGTTTTATAGGATTTGAGAATGAACAAACCCCTGTATTCAAACATCGCAAAAGTTCCAATATCGGAACGATAGCTATAAAAAAATCTTCTATTTTACTCGATGAAATAAGTGTCACAGCCGAAAGAGATTTACTTGAAACTAAACTGGATAAAAAAACATATAGTGTAGGAAAAGATATCACCAGTGTATCAGGTTCTGTCAGTGACATACTACAGAATATCCCATCCGTTTCTGTAGACATTAATGGGAATGTATCACTTCGTGGCTCTTCAAATATTACTTTTTTACTAAACGGCAGGCCATCTTCTCAGCTGAGAAGGAATGCACCTACACGTCTGCAACAGATTCCGGCAAATACAATCGAAAGAATCGAGGTTATTACTAATCCGTCTGCTAAATATGATCCCCACGGAGCCGGAGGAATTATTAACATTATTCAAAGAACCGGTTTCCAGGAAGGATTTAATGGTCAGGTATTTCAGAATATCGGGAACGAAAAAAGATATAATACCACTTTGATCTTGAACTACGGTGAGAAAAATTTTAGTTCCTTTGCAAGTTATTCTATGCGTCATTCGGATGGAACAAACAAATATTCAGATGAAAGAACACTCAGAGATTCCACCAGCGGTCAACCTCTTAGTTTTTACCGGGAAGACGGCAGTACAGTCTCAAACCCTTTAGCTCATATAATAAATGCAGGGATGACATACCAATTTGATGAAGAGAATTTAGTTGAACTTGCAGGTTTTTATTTTTTACAAAACTCTTTTCACGAAGGTTTCTCAAATATTAATGAGATTGATTCTGAAAACCAGCCCATAACTGCATTGGTCTCCAATAATACAAACGATGAGTTAGAGAGTGAAGGGGAGGGCGGGGCTTCCTTTGAACACCTGTTCAAAGGAAATGAAGATCATAGTCTGGTAATGGAAATTGAATATGCTAACTATTATGAAAGAGAAGAACTAACATTCGATGAAATTTACACTTACCCGGAAGACGATGTTTCGACTCAAAATATATTTGTAAAGAAGAGTGGAAATCAAACGGATGTAGCTTCAGAATACGCTCAACCTATAAATGAAGAGACTGAATTTGAGGTCGGATACAACGGAGAGTTTATTAACGACGACATTTTCTATTTAAATAATGAAATAACAAGCAAGTATCTTTTTAGTCAGAATGTCCATGCACTCTACGGGATATTAGTTCGTGATATTGATGTTTTTAGTCTTGAAATTGGCTTAAGAGGAGAGCATGCATCCATTACCACCAATCTTTTGGAACCGACTAGTCAATTAAACGAAAATAATTATTTAAAATTCTATCCTTCCATTCATCTGTCCTATGAAATTGATGAAACACAGAGTCTCATGCTCAGCTATACTAAAAGAATAAACCGGCCTGATGCTGATCAGCTTAATCCTTTCCCGGAATTTACTGATCCGAGAAATGCAGAAGCAGGTAATCCAAAACTGTTGCCTGAGCAAGTACACTCTTTTGAGCTTGTTTACCAAATGTTTGGAAAGTCCTTTACCTTCACGCCGACTCTATTTTATAGATACAAGGTTGATGCATTTTCATGGACTTCAAATTTAATTGGCGATACTCTGATTGTAAGAAGGATCGAAAATCTTTCCAAACAACAATCTGCAGGTGCAGAAGCAATTTTCTCGGGAAAGCTTGGAAATTGGGCGAACATTGGTTTGAGTGCAAGTCTGTTTTATGATGAAATTGATGGGACCAATCTGGGCTTTTCAAACAGTAAAAATACTATCTCAGGTACGGCAAAATTAAATTCATCTTATAATTTGACCCAAACTACATTCTTACAGTTTAATTTAAACTATGATGCACCCATACTTACTCCCGAAGGAAAGCAAGAAGAAATATTTTATGTAAATGCCGGAATAAAACAAACCTTTATGAAAAATCAAATGGCCTTTACATTTACCGTAACGGATATATTCAGCACATACAAGGAACGTTATAATATCGATACGCGCGGTCTAAAACAGTTGACAAACCTGCAGCGCAAGGAACCGGTATTTTATTTTGGTTTATCCTGGCGTTTTGGGGATTTGTTCCAGACCGATCAAGATCAGTTTGAATTTGAAGAGACTGGTTTAAAGAAAATATAATGAATAAAAGTTGCATTCTATTTGTTTGTTAAAATGCAGAAGATTCAGACGAAGTTAACAATACCAAAGATAAAGAAGAATAGAGTTTCATTTGTATGTAAAAACAAAGTAAATAAAAATAAGCAATGAGGTCAACTTTATGAGATCGGAATTAAAAAGAATCAACCGAAGATTTTGCGATAAGGTTTCGCTTTTCTTCATGATAACCTTCGTATTTGTTTTAGCAGGATTTGTGGGTATTTCCTGCTTAGCTCAGGACAATGAGGAGACTTCTAATCCGTTCGAGGATTTCAATCCTGACAATTTCAGCGATCCGACTAATATTGATAATGAGTGGTTACCCTTAAAACCAGGGTGGCAGTATGTCTTTGAAGGTACCACTGTAGACGAGGGGGAAGTACTTGAACATCGTGTAATAATAACAGTAACAGATTTAACAAAGATCATTAATAATATTCCAACGGTTGTGACATGGGATCTGGACTACAGCGACGGAGAGCTAGTGGAAGCTGAACTTGCATTCTATGCACAGGATGACGATGGTAATGTCTGGCGAATGGGAGAGTATCCAGAGGAGTATGAGGATGGAAAATTTATCGGAGCTGATTGTTGGATAAGCGGTATTGAGGGATCAGTGGCCGGGATTTCCATGCTTTCTAAACCATTTGTAGGTGCACTCAGTTACTCCCAGGGCTGGGCACCATCGGTCGACTTTACAGATCGCGGAAAAGTTGACCAGATGGGAGTTGAAAATTGTGTTCCTGTAGATTGCTATGAAGATGTGCTTGTGATAACGGAAACTAGTATTTCAGAGCCGGATGCCGAGCAAATTAAATATTTTGCACGTGGTGTGGGTAATATACGTGTTGGATGGAGAGGAGAAGGAGAGCAGACACAGGAGAATCTTGAATTAGTGGAATTATCTGAACTGGTATTGTATGGAATGGATGAAGCCCGATCCGCAGCGCTTGAATTGGAAAAGCATGCGTATGAAATAGATCACGAGATCTATAGCAAAACAGAACCAATTAAACAAAATTCCGAAAAGTAATTAGTAAGAATTAATGAATGTAAGTTATAATTTAAACAACAATCTCTAAGATAATTTTCAAATTCAGGAGGTTAGACAGAATAAAAATTTAATATAAGTTATAATTTAAAATTGGGAAGATAAAAATAGGAGGCTTGCTTATGCTAAAATGGATAATAAAATCCAGTCTGCAACTACGTCTTTTGGTAACTGCTGTAGCTGTGTTACTGATTATATACGGCATTACATACCTAAGCAAAATACCAGTAGACGTACTACCTGAATTTTCACGCCCGTTTGTTGAAATTCAGACCGAGGCACTTGGGCTTTCAGCGACTGAAGTTGAAGCTCTCATCACTACTCCGCTGGAAGCTGATATGTTAAACGGTGTATCATGGGTAGAGGAAATACGTTCCGAATCTATCCCGGGTTTGTCATCTATAGTTCTCGTATTCGAAAGCGGTACGGATATAATGGCTGCAAGGCAAATGGTTCAAGAACGACTAGTTTCGGTTTTTGCCCTGCCGAATGTTTCAAAAGCACCAACCATGTTAAATCCTATTTCTTCAACCAATCGCTGTATGTTAGTTGGATTAACATCTGATAAACTCTCAAGGATCGAAATGTCGGTACTTGCCCGCTGGACAATTTTACCGAGGTTAATGGGTGTTCCTGGAGTAGCAAACGTATCTATTTGGGGCTACCGTGATCGTCAACTACAAGTACAGGTGGACCCAAATCAACTGCAGAAAAATGGTGTAACTCTAAAGCAGGTAATTAGTACAACTGGAAATGCACTCTGGGTATCACCACTAAGTTTTTTAAATGCTTCCACCCCGGGTACAGGAGGATTTTTTGATACGCCAAATCAACGGCTTGGTATTCGCCATATTTTACCGATTACAACAGCCGAAGAACTTTCAAAAGTGGTTGTGGAAGGAACCCGGTTACCTCTTGGAGAAGTAAGCGATGTAGTTGAAGATCATCAACCTCTCATTGGAGATGCGCTTGTGGGAGATTCCCCGAGTCTTGTGTTGATTGTGGAAAAATTCCCATGGGCAAACGTAGTTGATGTTACAGAAGGTGTTGATGATGCACTTGAGGATTTGAGACCCGGGCTCGGAGGGGTTGTAATTAATGGATCTTTATTCAGACCGGCTACATTTATAGAAGTAGCAATTTCTAACATAACAGAAACATTGCTTATAGGAATAATTTTAATATTAATAATTCTTGCAGCGTTCTTCATAAACTGGCGTTTTACACTCATTAGTCTTTCAGCTCTAATTGTATCGGTCATTGTTGCACTGGGTATATTGCATTTTTACGGAGTGACACCTAACATGATGGTATTCGCCGGACTAATTGTAGCATTAGGTGTGATGATTGATGATGTGATTGTTGATGTTGAACAAATTAAAAGAAAATTAATCCAAAATAGTGAGGAGGGAAACGATAAATCAACAATTTCAATTATTTTTAATTCAGCATTGGAAATACGAACCCCTTTAATTTATGCAACTCTTATTCTTTTATTAATAGTCCTACCTGCATTCTTTTTAAAGGGGGTTGTTGGATCATTCTGGCAATCATTAGCTAAATCCTATATCATTGCAGTATTGGCATCCTTTTTTGTTGCGATAACTTTAACACCTGCACTCATTTCCTTGCTGTTTAGAAAATTTCCTCTCCTTAAAAAAGAACCACCATTAACAAAATTTCTGAATGTCCAATCCGGAAAATTAATTAATACAACTTTAGCTAAAAATCGTCCTGTTTTCATTACCACATGTATAATTGTGTTAGTGACCTTAATTGGATTTTTCTCTTTCAGACAGGAATCAATTACTCCTAACTTTAAAGAGACCGATTTAATGGTACATTGGGAAACTCCGCCCGGAATGTCTCACCCTTCTGTTAGCAGGATATTAAGATTAGTGAGTGATGAACTGGAGGATATACAGGGGGTAAATGCAGTTACTGCTCTTGTTGGCCGTGCAATTATGTCCGATATGATAACTAATGTGAATACCGGACAACTATGTATAAACCTGAATCCGGAAGTGGACTACAGTGAAACCTTCGATAAAATTAAGGAACTTGTTGCTAATTACCCTGGATTTTCGCCAGAAGTGTTAACATATTCTCAATCAGAAGTCAGGCAGGAAATATCCGGTACAAGTGAATCGTTTATAATTAGAATCTACGGTGAAGATTGGAATATAATCCGGAGTAAGACCGAAGAAATTCAGAGTCTTCTGGATAAAACTGAAGGAATAACGAATACCAAAATCCATTATCCTGATACTGAACCTACCCTGGAAATCGAGGTCAAAATAGAAGCATCGAACAGATACGGGCTTAAACCGGGCGATGTAAGACGTCAGGCAACTTCTCTGGTCTCAGGTCTCGGAGTCGGAAATCTTTTTGACGAGCAGAAAGTTTTTGATGTTGTGGTTTGGGGAAAACCTCAGATAAGAAGAAGTCTTACCGATATAGAAAATCTTTTGATAGAAACATCAACAGGGAGAAGGGTACCTTTAAAAGAAATAGCCAGTATTCGGATCGTACCTGATGTTACAAATATAAAGCGTGAGTCCGTTGCACGTTATATCGATATAAGTGCTGATATTAGCGGACGCAGCTTTGGGATCATTTTAAAGGATGTTAAAAAGGTAATAAATAATATAAGCTTTCCTCTTGAGTACAGGGCAGAACTATTAGGTGAGTATGCCGAAAGAATCGATGCACGGGACAGGGTTGTAAGTTTTTCAATTGCTGCTTTAATATTAATCTTCTTGATTTTCCAGGCTGCATTCAGAAGCTGGAAACTTGCAACTGCTGTTTTCTTTACTGTCCCATTTGCATTGATTGGAGGACTGGTAATAAACTTTTTAGTTTTTGGAAGTTACATTTCTATGGGATCAATGATAGGTTTTATAACGGTTTTAGGCATAACTGTTAGAAACTCAATTGCATTGGTCAGATGTTACCGCAGTCTTGAGTCAGGTCAAAAAGGAACATTCGGTGTACCTCTGGTTGAAAAATGTACAAGGGAACGTTCTGTACCGATTTTGATGACAGCATTGACTATAATTTTTGCATTTCTACCGGTAGTGATAGTGGGCAAAGTTGCAGGACTTTCAATTATTCACTCTACTGCAGTTGTCATTATTGGTGGTATAATTACATCTACACTGTATTCGCTAATTGCTCTTCCAAGTATCTACTTTATGTTCGGCAAAGGTCGTGAACCCGAATTGGAACTTGGTATTGAATTACACCAGACGGGATCTGAAAGTAATTAATCATTTGCAATTAAAGAAATATCAATAAAGGTAATTTGAAAATTAAATAGATAGGTGAATTCAATGAAAAACATAAAAAGAATTATAACAGCATTGATAATTCTTACTCTTTTTTCATTTTATGCTTGTGAGAATAATCATAATAAGCAACATGAAGAACATCCAGCGGAGGTAGAAGATATTGAGGGAACAGAGCTCAGTGAAGTAACTTTAACAGAAAAAGCTATTGAGAGGATAGGTCTTCAAACCTCAGAAGTTACTCAGATACATGATTCGCCGTTAAGATTGGTTGTACCATATTCTTCTATAATTTATGATTCCTATGGCCAGGTTTGGGTCTATACAAATCCTAAGAACCGTACTTTTATTCGTCACAAAGTAGCAGTAGACTACATAAAAGGGGATATGGTTTATTTGACCGATGGACCTCCAGTTGGGACTAAGATAATTTCCGTCGGTGTGGCAGAAGTGTATGGTGCTGAATTTGAAATCGGACATTAATGATGGAGTAAAAGATGAGTATTGTAATAATTAAACATCAAGGAGGTCTGCCATGATGCGATGGATTGTTTCTAACAGCTTAAAGTTCAGGTATTTAATCTTAGCGATTGCTCTGGGAATCACTTACTTTGGAATGAAGCAGATGAGTGACGCACCTGTGGATGTATTTCCTGAATTTGCACCACCACTAGTTGAGATTCAGACACCTTGTCTGGGACTCTCCCCCGAAGAAGTAGAAGCTCTGGTTACAATACCACTAGAGCAGTCGTTGAATGGAATTCCCGGTCTTGATGTAATGCGGTCTAAATCGGTAGAACAGTTGTCTTCTGTAAAAATGATTTTCGAAGCTGATACAGATTTACTTCTTGCCCGGCAAATGGTGCAGGAACGGGTTTCATTAATCACTCCAAGTTTACCAACCTGGGCTGCGCCACCAGTTATTCTGCCTCCATTATCTGCGACCAGCAGATGCATGAAAATCGGTATTTCCTCTGATACATTATCGGTAATTGATCTTTCCATGATAACTTACTGGACTATAAGGCAGCGACTGATGAGAGTACCCGGTGTTGCAAACGTCGCTATCTGGGGTGAACGGTTACAAATGCTTCAGGTAGAAATTGTGCCAGAGTGGTTACAAAAACATGGGATTACTGTAGATGATGTTATGAAAGCAACTGCTGATGCCTTGGACGTAGGATTGCTAAAGTACTCTGATGGACATGTAATTGGGAAGGGTGGCTGGATTGAAACTCCAAATCAAAGAATTCCAATTCGTTTGGTTTTACCAATGGTATATAAATCTGATGAGGTAAGTCCTGAACCGCTTGCTAATATAGTCGTTAAGATAAAAGACGGCAAACCACTTCTTCTTAGGGATGTGGCAAAAGTGGTAATTGACCATCAACCTATGATTGGTGATGGTATTATAAATGATGGACCCGGGCTGCTTCTTATTGTGGAAAAATTTCCCTGGGGTAACACTCTGCAGGTGTCAAGGGGTGTTGAAGAAGCGTTGAATGCATTAAAACCCGGTTTACCAAATATAGAAATAGATCATGAGATTTTTAGACCTGCTACGTTCATAGAAATGTCCATAGACAATCTAACCAAGGCATTACTTATTGCAGCTGTTCTGGTGATAATAATTCTCTTCCTATTTCTTTATGAATGGAGAGTTGCATTGATAAGCTGCACAGCTATACCGTTGTCGCTAATTGCAGGGGGCTTGATTCTATATTTACGTGGAGAGACAATTAATACAATGATTCTGGCAGGTTTCGTTATAGCTCTGGGTGCCGTTGTAGATGATGCAATTGTTGATGTTGAAAATATTGTCAGACGATTGAGAGAGGCTCGTAAAGGAAGTAATAAAATATCAATTGGAAGAATTATCCTGGAAGCATCGATGGAGGTTCGGCATGCTATCATTTTTGCTACTTTAATCGAAGTTACTGCATTACTTCCTGTTTTTGTCATGGAAGGTTTATCAGGAGCATTTTTTAGACCACTTGCTCTTTCATATGCATTAGCAGTCTTAGCATCAATGTTTGTTGCACTTACCGTTACACCGGCTTTGAGCTTTATCCTCTTGCGAAATGTAAAATTGGAAAAAAGAGAATCACATCTCATTCGAATTCTACTACGCGTTTATAATTCTATCTTATCACGCGTTTTAAATACACCCCGTTATTCATACATTACTGTCACTTTTATTGTACTGGCAGGTCTGTTGGTGGTGCCGCAACTTGGAGAATCACTTTTACCGGCTTTTAAGGAGAGAGATTTCCTGATGCACTGGCTAACAAAGCCGGGAACGTCTTGGCCTGAAATGAACAGGATAACAATTCAGGGAAGTAAGGAATTGCGAAACATACCCGGGGTCAGGAATTTCGGTGCTCATATTGGACAGGCATTGATAATGGATGAGGTAGTAGGTATGTATTTTGGAGAAAACTGGATAAGCATAGATCCGGAAGTTGATTATGATGAAACAGTTGATAAGATTCAGGCAACAGTTGACGGTTATCCGGGTCTTTATCGTGATGTTTTAACTTATTTGAAAGAAAGAATTCGGGAAGTACTTACCGGAACTTCTGAAGCGATTACCGTACGAATTTATGGTAATGAATTGGCTGTCCTCCGGCAAAAAGCAGAAGAGGTTGAAGATGCACTTGAAGAAATTGAAGGTATAGTTGAATTGCACGTGGAATTAATGGAAGAAATTCCACAGATTGAAGTTAAGGTTGATCTCGAAAAAGCACAGCAGTATGGCATTAAACCTGGAGATGTTCGTCGTACTGCAGCAACTTTAGTTGCGAGTGAGGAGGTAGGTGATATACATATTGCACACCGGACATATGATGTTAATGTGTGGAGTATCCCGGAAGCACGCTCTGACCTGACGAGTATTAGAAATCTGATGATTGAAATTCCGACAGGTGGATATGTACGTTTAAGTGATGTCGCAGATGTTGATATAAAGCCCACTCCCAATGTTATTAAACGGGAAAACCTTAAACGAAGGATCGATGTTGGCGCAAATGTAAAGGACCGTGATCTTGGAGAGGTTGCCGATGACGTTGAAGAAGCTTTGGCAGGTATTTTTTTCCCACATGAATACTACCCGGAAATAATTGGAGAATATGCCGAGAGACAAACGGTTGCCGACCGAATGCTAATATTTGCAATTATTGCCCTAATAGGAATATTCTTTCTTCTTCTTACTTCATTTAAAAGTGTAAAGTTGGCGTCCTTATCTTTTTTACTTTTACCATCAGCTCTGGTTGGTGGGGTTCTTGCAGCCTATTTAGGGGATGGTGTTATCTCGCTCGGGTCGCTGGTTGGTTTTCTGACTGTCCTGGGAATTGCTGCCCGTAACGGTATACTGATGATTAATCATTTCCAGCATCTGGAAAGGTTCGAGGGAGAGACATTCGGATCTGGTCTCGTACTAAGAGGAGCAAAGG
>WOR8_10000132_pt1 | contig 72548 bp, 50 predicted proteins | sample DeeMarSeWOR38_10_FD_19890 | JGI IMG/M metagenome (IMG submission 19890)
ACTGTATCCGGTAACTTCAACTCCGCCTTTAGGAGATTTCGATGAAATTTATGGTGAGACCGCCAGCTATGATGATGGATTTACGAAGATTGTACATTGTGCACAACAAACTACAAGTATACCGATCGGTCTTGAATTGCCTGAAGATCTAAAACAAGGTATTCCGCCACCTGTAAGAGATACCGGGATCCAATTGGGTTGGGATGACGAACAACTCCTGGTGTGGTTAAACCGCCAGCTGGCAGATCCTGCGGTTGAAAAACGCCAGTCACCCATGGTTATACGCGGCTACAGGGTGGATGTGCGCGAAAAGGGTGATGCGGATTGGCACTCGTTGATGCGTGTTGAGGCTAAGCTGGCCATTGGCGGTCGCGATATTGGGAATTATAAAGGAGAACTAAATGTCGAAGTGAGTCCGGTGCAGCTAGAAAACCAGGAGGACGGCGATTTCTGGGTGCCCTCCTATTTCACTCAGTGGCAAGGCCGCTCCCTGGTGACGGAGGATACATCCGGTTTAAAACTCTCCGGACAGTCTCCGACCCGTGCACAATATCAATCCGTGGATGATACCAGAGTCAGCCTCATTTATGGGCATACCTATGAATTCAGGGTTCGTCTGAGTGACTTATCCAATGGTGGTCCCCCTATTTCTGCTGAACCAGTCAATCCGGCACCAGCTCCGATAGCTACTTGCAGTTTTCGCCGGTTTATACCTCCAGGATTGCCACAGATTGAGGGTGCTGTTGCACCACCGGATTTATCCAATCCTCCGGAATCGCTGAAAATTACCCGTCCTAAACTCGGTTACCCTGCAGCAGTCTTCACCGGGTCACCTAATGCACTCGACCGTTTGTTTGCAGATGCCACGGCAATTACATCATCTGGATCAGGTGATGTTCCGGGAATTGCTGATCCTGATGTGGCACAAGCTGAGATAAAAGTTTCTGTGACAGGACTCCGTTTTGATTCTGCTAACGAAGGAGATGGTATTCCACCGCTTAGACATTTATACACGACTACGCGATCATTTCCCGCTAATCCTGAAGATCCGCTGGTATTACCCTTAAAATGGATTGATGTTCCTGATGCGACGACTATTATGCCACCAAACAGCGGTGCCTTAATCATACCGCGATCAAGGGAAGTTGTTATAAATGTTCGCGTCGTAGGGAAGGATGATCCCGGCTTGGACTATTTTGGCTCTGAGGAAGCACGCTTCAGTGATGAAACCTCTGTTACACTGGAGGCAGCAGGAGACGATGAACGTACCTTTTTTGTGCCCGATGCACCTGAACGGCAGCTGCGGTGTGTCATCTTACGTCCCCAGGAGAAGGAAACTGAAGCGCTTCTGGCAAGGCTCGCGGCAATGGGGCGAAAAGAAGAATCCGATACAAGCCCGCTTCACCTTCTGGCCGAGGAGCTGGATCTTGAAGCTTCCGGTCGAACGCTTTGGGCCAAACCGGGAAAAAGAATAATTTTCGCCTGTTCGAAAGGCATTCCCCATACTTTATCTCCTGATAGATCTGCGGTCACATTCTCATCTGAAGCGGATTTAACAGAACGCTGGATCGCGGTACTTACTGTAGCCATCAATCGTGATTGGACCTGGTACGGGTTAAATCGTATCGCAATTGAGGTTGAACGACATGGAGCGGGCATCGTTGGTGGCTTTATGCTTCCCCGAAGCGTGAATCCAGAGGTATTTCAAAGTCCGGAAAAGGCAGGAATATCTGTAGATCGATCTAAAACGCATCTGGTCTTTATCGATATTGTGGATCCGAAACCAACGCCACCGGATCATCCGCATGAACTAACCTTGCGTTATATACTAACACCGCGATTTCCGTTGGCACCTTCAGATATTGATCCCCCACTTGATCTTAATGTCGAACTTCCGATTACAACGCCGCCATCGCAAACGCCCACTCTTATGTCCGCAGGCATTGTCAGTTCTTCTTATGAGCGGACCGTAGATTACTCTTCAACGGAACCCCGTGATCGTATGCTATGGCTGGAATTTGCAGAGCCACCGAATAATCCCTCTGATATTTATTTTGGCCGGGTACTTTCTTACGCACCTGATCCGATGCTGACACGAGAAGCTGAAGTCAGCGTTCCCCCGGAGCCTCCATTGCCCATTGCACCAGAATATATCCGTGTGATCCGGCCAGGTCAGTCTGATGACAGGGCCGGCCTAAATGCGATGCAACGATTACTCCCCACAGACTCAATGCGGCATTTTCTACTGCCCTTGCCACCTGGACTGACCCGTGACAGTCGTGAATTATTCGGATTTTTTGTATACGAGTTACGTTTGGGTCATGCCAAGGGTTGGTCCACCGCTAGGGGACGTTTTGGACCCCCGCTACGTGTAACAGGTGTGCAGCACCCATCTCCGACGCTGACTTGCCAGGCTTTTCGCACGCCGGGTGGTATTTTGGCTTCTGCACCCTTTGCGGCGCCTGTCTTCGATGGGCGATCCAAATTACCAACTTTTCCGGCCACCACAATGTGGATCGTGCTTTATGCGCAGGTCACTCAGGCTGATGGTACTGATCGACGCAATATTCTTTTATCGCGCAAGGAAGCCCGCTTCCGGCGTAAAAAGGAGGGAATCCGGGATGTTGTAGAGCCTTCAGGAGATACAAGGTGGTCTCAATCGGAGATTGAATTAGCCCTGGATTCGTTTGGCCTTTCTCGTGAGAGCCCGCTGAGTGTGCTGGCGCTGGAGTTACTACCAGAAATAAATAAAACGGCGGATCCACTTGGAAGCGATCTTGGAAGTACGCGGGTATTACGGAGTTCTCCTCTCGTGCCTGTGCCTTCTGTCTGTATTCAGTCTCCCTGTCCATAATCCAAAGGATCGAATCGATTTTCCTTTTTGAAGATGTGTTGGCAATGATGCGATAATCGTTACAAAAATATCTAAATACGGTCGTAGAGAGATAATTTTAGTTGATGTTTCGGATCGTGAAATTGAAGTTGACTGGGGCCGCCTATTTTATAGTTACTCTTCATTCGAACCACTGATGTGCTTAATCTGCCTGATTTTATTGATTCTAGATAAAAAAAATATTAGCGTATAACATCATCTTCTTTTTTTTAGTAAAAAGTATCGACGTGATGAAAAGAAAATTATTACAAAACGGATATTTCTATCTTGAGAAAGTAAATCATACTGTCGGCAATACAGGGCATCCCAACAGATGTTTATCGGATCGGTGCCCTGTATGCATTGACGGATTATACAACCAAGTATCGACCGGTCTTCGGTGGTGTATCTATCGGCCATGAAGGTCGGGAAGATGGCTTGTATCTTTTGCTTGAATTCGACAAAGTCTGTGTGCAAATTATGAAGGTAAACGAATTCACCCACTCATTCCCTAACACATGCATACAGCTTAATGGCATGGACACAGATAGAATAGATTTACCAGGTAATTATTTGTGCATAACGCTTGCCAAGGTCATCTTATATTTATTATTCTGATTCTGAATGATATCAAAACATTGAGTATACAGGAACTTTTCAGGTAATATCAGAAGCAAAAAGAAATTCGCAGTCATATAGCGGAATACGGTAATAAAACTTTGCGAAGAAAATGCATAAAATGGTCGGACAAACCGTATCCTATTATAAAATTGTTGAGAAACTCGGCGAAGGCGGGATGGGTGCAGTATATAAAGCCAGGGATATTAAACTGGACCGTTTTGTCGCTTTAAAATTCCTGCATGCCCATTTAACAACAAGCGATACCGATATTGCGCGTTTTATGCAGGAAGCAAAAGTCGCCTCTTCCATAATCCATCCTAATGTGTGTGTGATTTATGATATCCAGGAATGGGAAGATCCCGGTACCGCAGACCGCCGGCAATTTATTATCATGGAATACGTGGATGGGATTACCTTGCGTAAGATTATTAACGATAAACAACTTCAGCGGGAGGAAATTATCGATTACGCCCTCCAGATTGCCGAAGCCTTGCAGGAAGCCCACAGAAACGAAATTATCCATCGTGATATCAAGCCTGACAATATTCTAGTGAATCAAAGAAATCAAATCAAGGTAATGGATTTTGGGCTGGCTAAATTAAAGGGAATGCTCAGACTCACTAAAACATCCAGTATGGTGGGTACGGTGGCTTATATGGCCCCGGAACAGGCAAGGGGCGAGGAGTTGGATCACCGGTCGGATATCTGGTCCTTCGGTGTGGTGCTGTACGAAATGCTTACCGGTCAACTGCCGTTCAAGGGGGATTACGAGCAGGCGATGATGTATGCCATTATCAATGAAGATCCTGATCTGAATAAGATTACCGGATTGCGATGGGATTTCGAACTGGAATGCATGGTAAAAAAGTCCCTCGAAAAACAAAAGGAAAACCGTTATTCGGATATGCATACTATTATGAAAGATCTGACCTTATTGAAAGAAAAGGTGCATTCCAAATCCCGTATAAAATCAGACCTGGATACATTTATCCCCTCTATCGCTGTTCTTCCGTTTGTGGATATGAGTCCTCAGAAAGATCAGGAATATTTCTGCGACGGCATTGCCGAAGAGATCATCACCTCGCTTTCACATCTGGAGAAACTGAAGGTGGTCGCCCGTACATCGGCCTTTGCCTTCAAGGGGAAACAAATGGATGTCCGGGAGATCGGGCAAAAACTAAATGTAAACCATATTCTGGAAGGGAGTATCCGCAAGTCCGGCAATCGGTTGCGCATCACCGCCCAGTTGATCCAGGTAAACGATGGATTCCATCTCTGGTCGGATCATTTCGACCGTGAACTCGAAGATCTGTTTGCCATTCAGGATGAAATCAGTCTGGCCATAGTCGATAATCTTAAATTGAAATTATTTGCAGCCGAACTGGCATTGGTCACCAAAAATTATACTGGAAATATGGATGCTTATAATAATTATTTAATGGGACGTTATTTTGTCGATAAGGGACGTAAAGCAGATTTTTTGAAAGCTATTCAGTATTTTAAGAAAGCTATTGAAGCAGATCCGAATTATGTACAGGGATACAGCGGGATGGCAAACACATATTATCTGTTAGTTCTGTTAGGCGGTGAAATGCCATCGGAAGTGTTTCCCCTGGCAAAAGAATATGCAGAGAAGGCGTTGCAAATTGACGATACTTTCCCTGAAGCCCATACCATTTTAGGACTTGTCAAACTACAATTTGAATGGGATTGGGAGGGTGCTCAAAAAGAATTTCAGCTGGCCCTGTCGTTTAACCCGAACAGCGCCATCACCTATTGGGGTATTGGCATTTATTATGCGGCGATCGGGAAACTTACGGATGCTAACAACGCGGCAGAAAAGTATGTGGAACTGGATCCCAGATCTATTTTTGCCAATACCGCGGTGGGAACTATTTTACTCCGTGCCGGGCGATACACGGAGGCGAAAAAACAGCTGCAGAAGGTGATTGAAATGGAGCCACATCTGTCTACCACCTATTTTTTGTCCGGGCAGGTGGACATGAAAGAAGCGCATTATGATCAGGGGATTGCCCAGATTGAAAAAGCCGTTGAACTGGATGCCGATAACCCAATGATCTTGTCATCTCTTGGGTGGGCGTATGGCATTGCCGGGCGCAAAAAGGAAGCTGAACAAATCCTTTCCCGTCTGGAGGAGATGTCCGGAGACCGCTATATCAGCAGGTTTTTGTATGCCAAGATCTATGCGGGATTGGGAGAAATCGACCGCGCATTTGAATATCTGGAAGAAGCATACCAACAACATGCGATGAGTCTGGCGCTGATCAATACCGATGAATCGGTTGAATCTCTGCGCTCAGATCAGCGATTTATGGAATTGTTGAGAAAACTGAATCTGGACAAATATGTATTGGCTTAATGTGAGAAATACGAGATTTTTTTATGTTGAAGGTGCGATAATTTATGCCCAAAAAAAAGATTCTGTTCATCAGCGGTTCAGTTGGTTTAGGTCATGTAGTCAGGGATATTGCGATAACCAATAAACTGCGAAAAGTGAATCCCGACCTGGATATCACCTGGCTTGCGGCTCCACCGGCCAGTGATATGATTAAAAATGCCCGTGAAAAATTGCTGCCGGAAGCAGATACTTACATCAATGAAAATTTCTCTGCGGAGGATGCCGCCAGAGGTACTTGCCTGAATCTGGGATATTTTTCCTTGAAAGTTAAAAAAGACTGGCAAAAAAATGCGGAAATTGTATTAACGGCAACAAGGAGAGAGACTTTTGATCTAATTATAGGTGATGAAACCTATGGGCTCTCTACCGCATATAAAAAGAATCCGCAGCTGAGGAGACCACCGTTTGTAATCATTTATGATTTTATCGGATTGGATTCGATGACCATGAATCCGCTGGAAAAACTGGCCGTCAGGTATTGGAATAAGATCTGGTCAATGGATTATGGTCGTCCAACGAAACATTTTGATCTGGGTATTTTTGTTGGGGAACTGGAAGATATACCCGACCGGGGATTTGGGTTTGGGCTTCCGAACCGCCGGGAATACGCCCGGACAAAATACCAGTTTGTGGGTTATATTCTGCCTTTTCAGCCAGCCGATTATCAGGATAAAGCAGCAATAAGGAAAAAATTAGGATACGGCAAAGCATCACTGGTTGTCTGCGCGATTGGCGGAACCGCTGTTGGCAAAGATCTGATAGAACTTTACGGGCGGGCCTACCCGATCATTAAAAAAGAAATTCCCGACCTTCATATGGTATGTGTCTGTGGCCCCCGGCTGTCAGCGGATTCAATCGAGGCTCCCGGGGAGATAGATATCAGAGGGTATGTTCCAAATCTTTATGAACATTTTGCAGCTTGTGACCTGGCGATTGTTCAGGGAGGAGGCTCAACAACAATCGAATTGACCGCTCTGAGGAGGCCGTTTCTTTTTTTCCCACTTGATGGGCATTGCGAACAACAGCTCTATGTGGCCGGGCGGTTAGCCAGACATCAGGCAGGAATCAAAATGCAGTATTCACAGACCACACCGGAATTTCTTGCAGAAAAAGTGATTTCGAATATTGGCAGGGAAGTAACTTACCCACCTATTCCAACAGATGGAGCTCACAAAGCAGCTGAATTAATCAATACGTTATTATGATCTGAAGGTCAATCTTACCGGGCGGTACCAAGGTGTACTTCTATATTTTTGAATCGTTGTCCATGACGGGCATGAATACCAGTTCACAGTAAGCAATGAATCAAAATGATTGTTACAGGTGAAAATGTATAATTACCTGCATCATGTTCCGGGATTCATGAACCTTCGGTATGAAAAAATCCGGGCAAATTTGCCTGGTTATAATAAAATAAAATAGAATATAATTTGTATTGTCTTGACCATGTGTATAGATATTTTCAGCATTGAATCAAGATAAATAATATCTTCTACTTTTCGTCATCCTGAACTTGTTTCAGGATCTGAATATTTGATTTTTCATAGATTCCGAAACAAGTTCGGAATGACAAATGTCGTTTCTGATAAAATTATCGATGATCAGTTGTTTGTAAACACCAAGTCAATACAAGACATATAATTATATTTAAGTGTGATGGAAGTGATAATTTATGGCTGAGAAAAGAATTCTGTTCATTAGCTGGCAGGGGGGTATGGGCCATATCACGCGCGACCTGGCAATAGCGCATGAACTGCACACGCAGCATCCTGAATGGGCAATACACTGGCTTGCCCATCCTATCGCTGCCATGCTTCTCAAAGATGCCGGTGAACAAATATTGCCCGAATCCAGGTTGAGCGCAGACTACACAAGTATTGCCGAAACGTTTTATCGAAACTTTCAGTTGAATTTAATTAAATATATCATAAAGATCAGAAAAGGTTATAAACAGAATGCGGAGTTGTTCAATCAGGTAATAGGGCAGTCAACATTTGATCTGGTAATCGGGGATGAAGCCTATGAGGTATTATGGGCAATTTGTAAAGGCCGCATCCGGCATCACCCGCCGTTTATCATGATGCATGATTTTATCGGTATCGATTCGGTTAAAAAAAGCCTTCCTGAGCTACTCTTCGTGAGTCTAAGAAACCGGAAATGGTCAGCGTCGCCCAATTATCCGAAAGTGACACAATTTTTTATCGGTGAACCGGAAGACATTCCGGATACCGCTCTTGGGATAGGGCTTCCCAATCGCCGCGAATGGGCAGACAAACATTGTAAAATTCTGGGGAATATCGTACGCTTTAATCCGGGTGACTTTGCAGACCGGGATAAAGTCAAAAAAAGGCTGGGATACGGGAGCGAGCCGCTGGTTGTCTGTGCACTGGGGGGATCCAAAGCAGGATACGAGATGCTGAAGTTGTGCGGATGTGCATTCCCGCTGGTAAGGAATACGATTCCAAACCTGAAAATGGTCTTCGCATGCGGCCCCAGTCTTGATCTCAAAGTTTTGCATGTTCCCGAAGAAATCGAGGTGCGGGGTTACGTGCCGGAACTGTACGAACATTTTGCAGCCTCCGATCTGTCAATTATTGTGGGAGGCGGCACATCGACCATCGAACTGGTCGCCCTGAACCGGCCGTTTATCTATTTTCCGCTTGAGGCTCAGTTCGACCAGCAGATCAATATTGCCGGGCGGTTGGAACGACTAGGAGCCGGCTTCAAAATGCGCTATTTCCAAACGACTCCGGAATCCCTGGCTGAACAAATTGTTGCGCATCTGGGAAAGAAAGTAAGATATCCGCCCGTATCTATTGACGGAGCAAAAAAGGCGGCTCGTTACATTTCAGAATTGATCGGATCAAAAGAGAAATAGCACCGGCCTTTGTTTGAAACCAGCCCATAGGCTGAATTCATATGCCATGAGTTTCATTGAAACATCGTACAGTGCATGTTATCCGTGCTCAGTAAAATTGAGCTGTCTTTAGAAGAATAAATGGTCGATAGTTGTTTTGAGGTTCTGCATATTAACGCCAGCTGCCAAAGTCATGCTACGGATTGGTCCCGCAAAGAGGGAACCCGCAGACAGGAGCACAATATAAAATATTGGAATTAAGAGAGGTAAGAAATGGAGAAAATCAAAACGGGCTGGACGTTGCCGCCCATGCCTTTACCCATAGCGCTCCTGGGAGCCAATGTTTCCGGAAAACCGAACTTCTTTACCATTGCGTGGTTCACCATGCTCCGGGATAATCCGCCGTTGATCGGCGCGGCCATGGGTAAAACGTACCATACGAAAAAAGGTATCGATGAAAACAAGACCTTCTCGCTGAATATACCTTCCACTCATATGGCTGAGATCGTGGATTACTGTGGCTTATACTCGGGTTCACAGGTTGATAAATCGCGCCTCTTTGAAGTCTTTTACGGTGATCTTGAAACCGCACCGATGATAAAAGAATGCCCGCTCAATATCGAGTGCCGAATGATCGATTCAAAGAATTTCGAAACGATGGTACTGATTATCGGAGCAATTGTCCAGGTATACTGCGAGGATAAATATCTGTCGGAAAACAAGCCCGATCTGAGGAAAATGGATCCAATGATGTTCTTCATGCCCGAAGGCCCCTACATCAGGACCGGTGAGGTTGTCGCCCGGGCATTTGAGGTGGGAAAAAACTATGGAAAATAATCTGATGCTTATCAACTTAAGTCAATTCGGGTATTTAGTAAAAGCGGAACTGACGTTGCCCATGATTCAGAATAAGTATATAATATGTAAAATAAATCGGCGAATCCCTCCTATTCAGGTGTGAACTGATCTTAAATAAAGAGGGAATTTTGTGAAAATGGATCACGCGTTAAAAACAACGGCTGTAAAGAACGCTTTGGCTGTTGCTGTATATGAGCGCAACATTAACGCCTGGCGCAGCCCGGATCGTGGAAGCGGTTCACCAACTCTGCTTTCCAGAGGTTGCAATCTCCAGAGTATGGTCGGAGATGGTGGAACGCTGTGGATTATTATGTCCCGCCCCGGAGCGAATAAATCACGCCTCTACTCCTTGACCTATAAGCTGGTGGCATGTCAGCGGTTCATCGCCCGTGGTACTGCAGCGAGGAAATTTGGTAAGCACGGGGTTAGAGGGAATCCGGTTAGTTCATCATTTTATCCGACCAATGACGCCCGGCTGGTATTGATGAGTCTGAGATTCCCTGCTCACAGGCCGGTTCCCAGCCTAAGCAGGATTAATCAATACCTGCGGTTCCCACGATACCTGAGCTATGAGGATGTGTGTTTGCTGGAAGAATACGCGGAACGGCATATTGATCGGAGAAGTGTTTTTGTAAGTTACGCACGCGCAGACGCCCGCTATGCGATCGATCTGAAAGATGCGCTTGAGCGCCGCGGAATAAGCGTATTCCGGGACGAAGATTCCATCCTGAGCGGTCAAAACTGGCGACAGGGAATTGCGCACGCGATAGAGCATGCGATGTACTTCGTGGTTCTGTGTAGCCCCATATCTGCAAGCTCGGTTGAAGTTTGGAATGAAATCGAGCAGGCCATGAAACGCAGGTCTATTGCAAAGGGATCCGAGTATACTATCGTTCCGATCTTTCTAACCGGTTCATCTTTGGATGACGAAGCATGGTCAGAACTCACCAAATTTGAAGCACGCAGTTGGATTGAAGATGACCCGGAGCCTTTATTCGAAAGACTTGCAGCGGATTTCAAGCATTTAAGATGAAGAACAAGCTCATAATTTTTACTGCATTTTTTTTGATATATTTTGAGGCGTGTAACGATGAAAAATCGCGAAATGAAATAGAATATCAGCTTCCACCGACATTTCAATCTACAAACAAAATCAGATACACGGTTGAAGGCGGCGGTGAGATTGACTTTATTATCGAAAATCTGCCGGATTCTCTCACTGTCATTGTTCTGAGTTTTCAATTTAACGCCAGAAACGATACACTTGTAATTGGTAAATCTGAAATAGACCGTTCAGATCGTGAAATTCTAGCATCTATGTTCAAAGGTGCAATTGACATCGGCGGCATCATCTACCGGAATGAGTTGCTGACGGGCACCTGGACATATTTGTATATAGAATACAATGATACCTGGCTGAGAGTGGCCAATGAGACTATAATAGTTGAATTACGTTCTCTATATAATTTTGTCTCTGCTAGGCTAGTGGCGCGCTGAGAAACTTTCAAAGAATTTTATATATCAGAGCGTAACAGACTTCCGGATAAGCACCGTACCTTATACCGTGCATATCCAATTCCAGAAGTTCATGCTGTTCCGTTTTACACAAGACGATTTAATCTTCATGAAGAAATGATCTACCTGTTCTCGAGGGGAGATGTGAGAGATTTACCGAAATGGTGTGAAATCCCCGATTCCACACAACAGGGTAATAAGTCTGGTTTGGGGAGGGTGATAGCATTATTCTATCGCCCGGGAGGGCACTAAATGCTATGCCAGTGATTTTGTAATAAACCAATGGATTTTGTGACATTTGCGTTCTGACAGAGTTGTGACTCTGATCTTCTGTCTGCCCGGGTGAACACGATCCGTTTGCAGCATGAATCCGCCTGTATATTCCGGAGATCTTAAAAAAAAGAGCCCCGAATAATCCGGGGCTCTTTCATTTTTAAAAGCCTCCTTAAAATATTTCCGCTTCGGTTTTAGCGGACGAGGATCATCTTTTTCGTGATATTTACATTATTGCCCTTGAGGCTGTAAATGTAAATGCCCGAGGCCAGTCTGGAGGCATCGAAGTTAAGGCTGTAAAATCCGGGTTCCAGCTGTGCATTCACCAGTTCGGCGAATTCCTGTCCGAGGGTATTATATATCTTAAGCGTGTAAAAACCCGCCTCCGGAATGGCAAATTCGATCGTTGTCGTCGGGTTGAACGGATTCGGATAATTTTGTTTCAGATCGAACGCCGTCGGAATTTCAATGGTATTCGCTGCTATGGTCTCTGACTCTACCACTCCACTTTTCGCCAGGGCTGCAGCCGTTGTAATATCGGCGCCCAATACTTCATACACCGGTCCGTCATCTACAACCGGGGTGTCATAGTCGAGTTGCACGTGAACCTGCAGTGCAGAAGTTCCGAGATTTCCGTAATCATCTTTTACCGCAACATGAATCGTGTAAACTCTTCCGTTGCCGATTCCGGAACGTTCACTGCGCAGGTTAACGGACCGGAAATCCTCCGCGATCACAATATCATCTTTGGTATTGCCGTCGTCTCTTCCGTTTTCCGGTTCATCACTGGTTACTTTTGTAATGACGATTGCATCATCGGAAATGCATGCGCAGGAATTACATACTGAAAGTCCGAAATCACTCAAATTAATGGTCTGATATTTGTGGTCCGGCGGCCAGATGGAAACAACCGGAGTAGCGGCTTCAATTTTTGTGTTTTTAACCTGAATATACTTGCTGGCAAATTCTAAAAAAGACGGAAAATCGTAGGAATCAGAATGTCCACCTGCATGATAGCGATAGGCCAGATCACCTTCAATATAGCCGACATTGACCTGCGGCTTATCATCATTCATAATTATGCCTTTTTTACCCAGCAGCTCGTATACCGGCGTAGCACCAACCGTACTCAGGTACATGCCGTAGGGATCTGTCCATGTGTCAGTTGTGCCGCCGTTGATGAATACCGGACGTGGTGCACAGAGGGATAGAAGCGAATGGGCATCAACCGGACAGTTCTCTATTTTACGCGGCACGATCATAGGCTGGTTGGGATCTAACGGACCCATGTATTTGAAGAAATTACCGGCCATCCAGTGATATTCCTGATCCCAGGCTGAATTTTCGGCATCCTGCCCCCAGTGTCTGCGGTTCATTTTTGCACCGAGGCTGCCGCTGCAACTTGGAAATCCAAAGGCAATACGCTGATCATATGCCATGGCAACCAGTGTCGCTTTCCCGTAACGGGAATGTCCGGTAACCCCGATCTGGGTCGCATCGACATCCAGATCCGTTTCAAAATAATCGATCAGCCGGCTGATCCCCCAGCCCCAGGCGGCCAAGGTTCCCCAGTCGTTTGGTTTTCGCCAGTTGCCCTGGTTGACCAGACCGATGAGATAGCTGGTGAGAGATTGACCGTTGTCCGGCTGGAGAAGGGTGTTGCTGTAGGCGCACACGCCCCATCCATACGGCTGGACACGGTCCCAGTAGGTATTGAGGCCAAAAGCACTGGTAAAAACGACCAGAACCGGCACGCAATTTTCCGTATTGGCAGGAACACGCAATGTGGCGCTGATCCGCGGTACATTTCTTACCTGCGGATAACGGGAAATGTCGATAGTACCGGTGATTGTTTTCTGTATATAAGGAATACCATTACGTACACCAGTGGTAGTGGTTACTGACCAGGTAACATCGGGCAGAATATCATCGGGAGGAATGACACCCCAGTATTCCTCCTTTACATCCTGAAGGATCTCAGGACGCCGATTGTTCCACCACTGTTCGGGTGTAGTAATGATGGTGCCATCGTGCATTTCAAGCAGATTGATCGGTGTGTAAACGCCAACCCGCCAGGATTCCGGACCCGGGAAAAATCCGGCTTCCGTATCGTCGTAGTTATTCCAGAGACCATGACCTGACCGGGTAATAGTATGACCAAGGGCATCCGTCCAGTTGCCTTCCGGATTATTCGGATTAGAAGGCCATGTGTTGGGAGGCGCATTCGGATCTTCCAGTTTTGGCGGCAATTCCGGAAAGGATAACCCGAGCTGCCATACCATTTGGTCCCTGTCCATCGTTCGGGTGACATTGCTGGGTGGGAAATCGGGGAACGGATTCTGGGCGAGGATCATTGTGGTAGAGAGCAGAACTGCAACCCATGATATCATGGTTGTTCGATAATAAGTTACTTTTGACACTTTCATGATTTAACTCCTGTCTTTCAAGTTTTAAGCCACATTCACTAAATGTATCAATAACCCTTTTTATGATACGTTTATAAATGCCGGCTGTTTGTGTCTAGACTTATTAATGTTGCTAGCGGAAATAGTAGATACTGGTGACGATTGACAATTTCTCCTGAGCGTTTTCCCCGATGATCCTCCTTATTTAAAATTATAGATTTGTCTGATTTTTAATGTGTCCACGCTGTATCGCACTATTTCATCACACTGAACCGTGTCAACACAAAATAAAAAATAATACCTGAGCAGAATAAATTGAAACTAACTATATATTTTAAATCGTTTTAAATTAATAAATATATAAATAAATATTATTGAAACGGTTCAAATTTACCATATAAATTTTGTAAAGCAACAGAAAAATGATAAAAATATCTGGATCACGGTAAGCATGAATCGTGAAAATGGAAAATATACGCTCTCTGCATCGGTTGTTCTTATGAGTCCGGGGCGCATGGGCTCCAGCCGCAAAAGACAGGCGCTGTAAGCTCGGCTCGGATCGAATCCACCTATTATGTACGGAAAGTTGTATTCAATCAGCATTCTGATTATTTTATCAAGGTATGCCAGCCGGGGTTATGATCTTGTCCAATACAAGACCCGCAAGGCAGATTTACCATGGAAATGATAAACCGGCGATCTTTCCGAATATAAAAATCAGTTGAGGATTATCCGTTAACAAATCTGAACAAATTGAACCTGCTGACCGTTATGACCGGGTAAACATCAACCTGACGGTATAATGGATTAAGAGTTATGACCAGAACAACACATTAAACAATGTGCTAATTCAGTCATGACCCGACATAGATTAAACTGATTCGGCTGCTTAGTATCCGCCAATCGTTGAATGCTGTCAAATGGATCTAAGGAGAATGGCATGAAAAAAATTATCCTGTCATCATTCTTCCTCCATTTTATGCTTATATTTTCAGGATGTGAAAAGAAACCAGGCTCCCTGGTCGTTTACGAGGAGGTTAATGGTCCGATTCTGTTTGCACAATGTTATATTAATTTTGCCTGGGGATATCAATATTCTGGCTGGTATGTGGATTCGGAAGGTCAGGTATACGAATTTAACGAACAGATTCAACCGAAACTCGGACTGATCCACAATGCCACTTTCGCAGAAGATTCAATGATTCAGTCGCTTCAATCAGCTGCGAAAACCGAGCATTTTATTGATCAGCAAATTCTCACAGAAATGACCAGTTTGATCGGCCCGGCCAGCAGGGGGAAGCTATCCGCGCCAGTACACAGGTGTTATGATGCCGGTGTATTGGGATATTTTACCTTCATACAAAATCAGGAGAACAAGACGTATCGCGCTGTATTACTGTATCAGACGGGTGATTGGGCTCAAATGAACCTGCAAAAAGAAGCTGTGGAATTATTCGGCTTATTGAGAAGGTACGTTGATAACGATTCAAATCCTTTGCCGTGCGCTCCATGAACGGAAGCATACGTTAGATTTTATTTAATCCGTAGTGTTCGCACCTCCCCGACAGCGTTGTGCAAAGAGAGGACAAGATATAATACGCCTATGAGAGAGGAAATGAATCAATTGGTACTTGACCAAATTGTGAACAAGGTTGTAACAAAAAAGTATATACACGGTGCGGTTTTTTATGTATCGTCTCCCGATAACGGGTTGGATTTGATCAGTGCGTCTGGAAACATAACAGAAGACAGCCAGTATTATATTGCCAGTATAAATAAATTACTGGTGTCTTCAATTATTCTAAGATTAGTCAGAGATGAGAAACTGAATTTTGAAGATGAGATCTCAAAATACCTGCCGGAGGAAGACATTCGGGGATTACATGTTTATAAAGGCAGGGATTATTCGCGTGAGCTTTCCGTATTCCACTTGCTGTCTCAGACCTCCGGATTGCCATGCTATCTGATTGATAAGCAGCCCGACGGGAGAAAGGCCATGGCTGAACTTGAAGCGGGCATCGATCAGCCGTGGCCGGTTGAGAAGGTCCTTAAAGCAGTAAAAAACATGCAACCCCACTTCCCACCCGGAAAAAAAGGCAAGGCGAAATATATCGATACAAACCACCAGATTTTAGGTTTGATTATCGAAACTGTTACCGGAAAACCTGTCAATATGGTTCTGCATGATCTGTTTCAGGAGCTGAACCTGACAAAAACGTATGTATGCGGCGATGAGAAAAATGGGAATTTCGTACCTATCTTTTACAAATCAAAGAAAATCCATCTACCACTTTTCCTGAATTCGACACTGAATGACATCATTTCTACTGCAAGGGATCAAATGATCTTTTTAAAGTCATTTTTCAACGGTCACTTTTTTCCAAAAGAAAGACTGAAGGAATTGGAGATTTGGAATGCTGTTTTCTTCCCGTTCAAATATGGTATCGGTTTACAACAATTTCATTTGCCACGTGCGTTATCGCCGCTTCAGGCTGTTCCGGATATGATCGGTCATGGCGGTTCAACCGGCTCGGTAGCTTTTTATGTGCCGGCAAGAAATCTGTATATCACGGGTACTGTCAACCAGCAGGCCAGACCGAACCTTGCCTTTCAGACTATAATAAGAATTATTCACAAACTGCATGAATAATGAACCTGCCCTATATGATCTGATTTTGTATTAAAAGTCGGGAATTAAATTTTTGCAGTATTTGCAAGACAAGGCAATATAAAGTATGCAGGGGGGATTATTGTAGTCAGAAGTGAAATTGATCAGATCAGTTGAATTTTGAATGTATCGGTCTTCAAATTGTGGCAAAAGATAAATATGGAAGCATTCAAAAATGTGGCAAGCGTTGCCCATGACAACATAAAAAAGGTTCTGGCTGAATGGATTGAGTCGAATTATCAGGTTCCCCTCGAACATGACCTGACTTGCACCGGCACAACCGGTCAGATGATTGAAAATGTGATTAAGCAAAAACTGAAAATCGAAAACAAAATGACCGGTTTTAAATCAGTCATTAAACTTAAATCAGGCTCCCTGGGTAGTGATCATCAGCCGGGCGCCATGATAACTGAAGGCAAGATTGATGTGCTGATTTTTTCTTGGGGCCACATGCACATGATGTAGATGTGAAGACGCGCTGGGAATTGCGGTCGTTTACAACATACCGATTGCGTGCAATCGCTTATCCGCCGACTTCATTATCGCTTCGCCATTGAGTGACCAGACCTATAACAAAAATCAAAGTCTATTCGCAATATCTGAGGAGATAGATCTGACAAATAACACAGACAGGAGAAAAATAAATCGAACTGTCGCAGTATTTAATATTATCAGCATTATCATCCGTATCCCCGGCCTGCGCGCCGGGATCGGGCGGTCCGGGGACGGATCGGGTCAGGTCTTTTCTGTAAAAAAACAAACTCATTTGAGGTGTAAATGCGTATTTAAGAAAAAGCTCCTGTGTCGCTTTTTCTGAGAACGTGAGGCAGCCGGGTCACAGGCGACTGGTTTTGTTGAGTAGGTGAATTGACCGGCCGAAAACACCGGCATACGCGGAAAAATCGGAAGCGTTTTTTTACGATATTTTTTGTATATTAAATCAATGCTATTCCGGACACATTTCTGGCATCGTCCCTGATCAATGATATGCTAACACTGATAAAACATTCTCATCTCCGTGAAAAACACGTACATGATTGGAATTAGAAATGATCACGGTATTGCCGTTGGAGTCAGGCCGGATAAATCGGTTGCACCAATTTTCATATAATTTTCAATCCAAAAACGACCTTTTATAGGAGAAATTAATATGTCAATCGAACTTCCTCAATTACCTTATCCCAAAAACGCCCTCGAGCCACATATCAGTGCCAATACGCTCGATTTCCACCATGGTAAGCATCATCAGGCTTATGTGACCAATACCAATAAACTGATTGAGCATACTCCGATGGCTGACGATACGCTGATAAAGATCGTCACCCAGACTGCCGGTAAGCCGGATAAGGCGGGTTTGTTCAATAATGCGGCGCAGGTCTGGAATCACTCATTCTACTGGCAATGCATGAAGCCAAATGGCGGTGGCAAGCCATCCGGCAAAATAGCCGGGATGATCGATGATGTATTCGGCTCTTATGTAAAATTTACCGAAGAATTTAAAAATGCCGGAGCTACACAGTTTGGCAGCGGTTGGGCCTGGCTTGTGCTCAACAAGGGTCAGCTTGAAATTATGAAAACCGCGAACGCAGATACCCCTGTGGCCCATGAAATAAAACCACTCCTGACCGTTGATGTATGGGAACATGCTTATTATCTTGATTATCAGAATCGCAGGCCGGATTACCTGACCACATTCATAAGTCACCTGATCAATTGGGATTTTGTTAATTCACAATTATAGAATCAGCACCTGTTTGGTTGATCCGGAAGGAATAATTCAGTACTCAGACGCTGGGCGGTCAGCGGCGAAGACTAAAAGGGAACCGGATTCAGATGAATGGCCGGAATAGATTATATCAGATAAGTATATTGACTGTAATCCTGATATGCGGATTTGCATCAGGCTATGGTCAGGATCACTTCCAGCTCCACATCGCATTGACAGGAATGTTTCATCGTTCAACGGGGCTGGATCAGTTCACGTCGACCTACAATACCCTCAATCAGGCTTATCTGGTGAGATCCCTTGATGGTATGCAGGAAGTCTTCGGATGGCGCTGGGGAGTGGGTTACCGACATTTTGACCGGTTCAATTTTGCTTTCATGATCGGTATGTATCAGGTCGGCAGCGAGGACCAGGCCCGCTTTAGTAATGGGGAACGGCGCGAGTTCATACTGGATATAACCAGCCCATTTGTTGAACTCGACGCAGGGTTTTATGATGGTACGTTTCTGTTCAACGGATTACTCACCTTTTATTTCAACCGGCAGATAAGACTTGAAACCGGTTATGTTTCATTTGATCCGTCGGATCGCCCGCTGGATGGTGTATACCGGGGGGATGTGGATCTGGCGATTGACATGGGGGCAATGGCGGGTATGGTCAAATATCCCTTTCTGATCACGCTCAAGCTGTCCTATCCGGTATATTCCTCACATGACGGCGAAACACTGACCAATGGAATTGCCGAATTCCCAAGTGATTATTTCAGTTATGTTGGAAAGGGAGAATATCCCGGCCTGTCATCAGACATCGATGGGTTTAAGGTGTTTGTGACATTGGGGTATCTGTTTCAATTCTGAAATTTTATATGGGTCGATCCATTTAATCGAATCGCGGTTTGTTTGTCTGTGACAGTACTGATGAACTGTTTACCAATTTTTCAATCATGCAAGCAGGTATGGGTTCTTACCCGTCTGAAAAAGATTAACTTTACTGCCGCGCAGAATGAGTACGGGATGAATGTGGAATGATCTGAAAGCCTGATCCCGTCAATCCGGCATTTCAAAATATGAGTAAAAGTATTAACAATAGGCAAAAACAATACAAATAATACTTCCGATTATAATTCAGATCATTCCGGCATATCACATTTACCTGATCCCCATCCGGAAAATATAGAAAGGTTCAGTCTGGCGTCCCTGCAGATGGATCTGACTGGTGGTGACAAACAGATTGCCATCTTTAGAAATGGCAAAGCTATCCGGCCACTTCAGAAGGTTATCGCTTACCAGCCGTTCAATAGTCCCATCGCGGTTCAAACGATCGATACTGTTGGCAGAGATAGCCGATATATACAATCTGCCTTGCTGATCAAATATCAATCCGTCTGCCGGGCCGCTTTGAACGACGTGTTCTACCTTGTCTCCCAGCTCCTGTTCAGAAATGGTATCCGCGATGAGCCATTTTGTGGCAATGCGATACAGGTTACGACCGGTCAAAGATTGAAAATACAAATGCTGTCCATCGGGTGTTAACGCAATCCCGTCGGAGTGAATACGGGGAGCACTGCCATCAAGCGCAAGCCACGGTTTGCCTTCGATCGAAATTACAATCGATTCTGCACTCGTTGAATAATGGTCATCCAGCAGGCGGCGGGTATTACCCGTTTGCAGGTTTAGAATGACCAACGCCCCGTTACCCGAATCAGTGATATATGCATGGTTCTTGAACAGATCGATGCGCACGTCATTCAGGTAACTGTCCGGATACAGTGCAACGGAGTCGAACACAAAGGTTTCCATTACACGGTTGGTTTTCAGATCCACTCTGAATAATCTCGTAGCCCCGGGTAAAAGGCCGCGGGTGATATCCAACCCGGTGTCCAGTATCCAGAGTCGATCCTGATTGTCGATAAAAACACTCTGAACACAAACAAATGCCTCCGCAACCGGCTCTCCTGGCTCCCACGTATTCCAGTTTTTATTGGGATACGCATTCACGGAATCTTTCCCTGAAATCTCAGCCACTGAAGGTGCTTTCCATGGCGACCAGCGGGGGAAATTTACAAAAAGACGGTTTTCTTTAGATATTGCGAGGCCGGTCCAGAGACGATCCGACCTGGCAACTTCAGTTAAACTGAATTCTGAACCGGAATCAGAAGTGCAGAAATGAAACAGTACAAGCGTACATAGCATTAAAAAATATAACGTCCGCATAAACCCTCCTAAAGCTTTCTGCGATGATTATCCTGTCTGCCGTTAATCTGGTTTGAAATGCAACGTTTGCCTTTAAGTAGAGGCGTCTGTAAGAATTAATCGGTTTGCACACTTTTCGTATGCAGTCTTTCAATAAACTCAGCACGCATCCAGTAAATGCCCGGATTACCGTTCATGGGACTCATATATAATGATTTTAATAGCGCATACGTGGTTTTGCCCGAAAATGATTCATCATCCAGAGGTGTACGTACCGACATGAAAAAGAAGTATTTCCCATCCGGCGAGACATAGGCTGAATGCTCCTGGCCGCGGGGAGTATTGATCTTATCGCCCAGGTTTACCGGGCCTGACCAGGTGTCGTCTTTGGTGCGGAATGAAATATAATAATCCGCGCCTCCGTATGAATCCTCGCGCCCGACGGTGGGAACGATGATGAATCGCTCATCGGGATCGATAAAAGCGTTATATTGAGACTGTCCGCTGTTGACTTCCGGACCGAGTCGCTCAGGTGTGGTGTATTTACCATTGATCAGTCTGGATCGGTAAATATAGGAATTTCTTGAACCTGCTGGCTGGCGTGAAAAATAAAGTGTGCCATTCCGGGTAAGCGACGGATAATATTCTGCGCTGTCGGAATTGACCGGTTCACCCAGGTTATATGGTTTGTTCCAGTCATCACCGGAACGCTCCATGACCCATATATCCTGATCCCCGCCGGTAGTCTCCCCGGCATCTGGATCCGGCTGATTCGATAGGAAGAGGAGTTTCCGACCATCATGGGATATGTGCGGCTCAAAATAGAAATAATGCGGATCATCCATATGAGGAACAACTTCCGGCACGGACCATATTCCGTTTTCCTGACGCGAATACAATATGGTGGCGAAGTTAAAACCGGGAAGCGTAACGCAGAAATATATCTCGTTCCCATCCGGGGTAATTGCAATGTCCCGGGTATACATACCGGTACTTACAATTCCGGGGGCGAACAATTCCGGCTCGTCACCGGGCGGTACCTGTCCGAGATACGGACCGTTCAGGACAGGAAATTCCGGCCAGTTCTGCGCCTGGATTAGGGTTAGTATACAACCAATCAGAATAATAATCGATGATATTCTTTGCATAGGCATTCTCCCGTTTGTCAACCTGTATTTTGGGAGAACGTAATTATATATGGATTGTTTCGCTGAAAGATGTGTTGCATAACATTTCGGCAATTCATACATTCATGCCATCCGTTATGTAAATTTCCCATTAATTTATACACGAGGTAAGGCATGAAAATTAAATTATTATTGCTTCTAATGTGTATGATATCATACCTGAAGGCTCAGGATAACTGGCAGCAACTTTTCAACGGTAAGGACCTGAATGACTGGCAGGTGGTCGACGGTACTGCCGAATTTAAAGTCGAAGGCGGTATGGTCATCGGTATCAGCCGCCTGAATACGCCGAATACTTTTCTGGCGACAAAAGAACAGTTCGGGGATTTTATTCTCGAATATGAAGCCAAACTTGACGAAGGACTGAATTCCGGCGTACAGATCCGGAGTCTCAGTAACCCGGATTACAATCAGGGAAAGTTATACGGACATCAGATTGAACTGGACGCCTCTCCAAGGGCCTGGACCGGCGGTATCTATGACGAATCCCGGAGAGGATGGCTGTATAACCTGGAATGTAATCCTGCGGTAAAGAAGGCTTACAAATCAGAATCCTGGAACAAATTCAGGGTGGAAGCGATCGGGAATAACATCCGCGTCTGGTTGAATAATGTTCCGACCGCGGATATTATCGATGATGTGGCCCCGCGCGGTGTTATTGCGCTGCAGGTGCACAGTATTGGTGATGACCGCACGAAAGAGGGAAAGATGGTTCGATTCCGCAACATCAGGATTCTTACCGATAATCCGGCAGAATACATGACTCCGGTAACAAATATTATTCCGCAGCAAAGTTATCTCGACAACCGTCTGACCGGCAGGGAAGTGGCCGAAGGCTGGAAATTGTTGTGGGATGGGCAGACAAGCAGGGGGTGGCGAGGTGCCAAAATCGACGGATTTCCCGAAAAGGGATGGAAAATTGAGAACGGGATTTTATCGGTCGTTCCGAGCGGTGGTCAGGAATCCGCGTATGGTGGGGATATTATTACCGAACAAACCTACGGAGATTTTTTTCTGGAGGTTGACTTCAAATACACGGAAGGTGCCAACAGCGGTATCAAGTATTTTGTCGATCCGGAGCTGAACAAGGGGGAAGGTTCGGCTATCGGTTGTGAGTACCAGATCCTCGATGATGAAAAACATCCGGATGCAAAAGAAGGTGCTATGGGCAACCGCACACTGGCCTCATTATATGATCTTATTCCCGCCGATGCATTATTTTATGCACCTAATGAGCAACGGTCCAAACGTGTTAATAAATATAACTGGAACCGGGCGAAAATAACCGTCGAGGGTAATATCGTCGCACATTATCTAAACGGCATCAAGGTGGTGGAATATGAACGCCGGACGCAGATGTGGAAAGCTCTGGTAGCACGCAGTAAATATGTGATATGGCCGGCCTTCGGAGAGGCGGAAAAAGGACATATCCTGCTACAGGATCACGGCGATGCAGTCTCTTTCAAAAATATTAAAATAAAGGTAAGGGATTGATATGAAACGACGCACTTTTATAAAAAATACCGCATTGACGACTGCCGGTATTCCGCTGGGAATGACGGTATTGTCGGCCAAAGAATACCGCAATATCAGCGGGGCAAATGACCGGCTTAATTTTGCAGTGATCGGTCTTCATGGCCGTGGTGGTGAACATATCCGGTCGATCGCCGCCTGCAAAAATACGCATATCTCCCACCTCTGCGATGTGGATCAGCGGGAATTGGATAAAGGATCCGCGGAGGTGAAAGAACTATCTGGCAGCATACCGGTATTGGAAAAGGATATCCGAAAACTTCTGGAGGCTGCCGATATTGATGTGATTACAATCGCCACCCCGGAACACTGGCATGCCCCGATGGCTATCATGGGATTACAGGCCGGGAAACATGTGTATGTGGAAAAACCGTGCAGCCATAATCCGGCCGAGGGAATTATGCTGGTCGAAGCCCAGAGAAAATACGGAAAATTTGTACAAATGGGCAATCAGCAGCGTTCGGCTGCCCATACCAAAGAAGCGATCGGTAAGATTCACCAGGGAGTAATCGGCCGGGCCTATTTGGGTAAGGGGTGGTACAGCAACAAACGAAAATCGATTGGTATTGGAAAAGTGGCTCCGGTTCCGGAATTTCTTGATTGGGAACTCTGGCAGGGGCCGGCACCCCGGCGCCCCTATAAGGATAACGTTCATCCTTATAACTGGCACTGGTTCTGGCACTGGGGTACCGGTGAAACACTCAATAATGGCACGCATGAAGTTGATCTCTGTCTGTGGGCACTGAACGTGCAACTGCCAAAACGAATTTCAGCATCGGGTGGCCGCTATCATTTCAAGGATGACTGGGAGTTCTATGATACCCTCATGACCAGTTTTGAGTATGATGATAAAATGATCACCTGGGAAGGAAAAAGTTGTCAGAATATGCCCTATTACGGACGCGGGCGCGGTGTGACGATCCACGGAACAGATGGCACTCTGCTGATGGACCGCAACGGGTATGAAATTTACGATCTTGATAACAAGAAAATGTTTGAATTATACAAGCCGGAAACCGATGCCACTCTGGATATCCGCGGAGGTGGTCCAATGACCGATCTGCATTTCCAGAACCTGATCGATGCCATACGTAAAGGTGAGAAATTAAATTCGCCGATCGACGAAGGAAATGTGAGTGTCACCATGCTGCAGCTGTCAAATATTGCATGGAAATTTAACCGTGTTCTCCAGATTGACGATCAGACAGGTAAAATCATTGATGACGCGGAAGCGGCAATCCTGTGGCACAGAGAATATGAAACTGGGTGGGAGCCAAAGGTTTGATGATTTCCGGTTTACCTGGCTTACATAATAATCAATCGGAAAGACACGTTAACCTGATATATCTCATGTAAAAGTGCATTGAAAATCAATGTAATACACTCTAAAAGCATACATAATGATTTAAATTAGCGGGGTGATCCAGGCAATCAGCAACGGTTGAAAAATGTCGTTGTCTGCCAGCCCGATTTGGCTCAACCAAATCAAGACTTATCGGGAGGTTGCGATGAAAAATTGGTATCTCATATTGCTCGTAATGATTCTATATCTCTGCACCGGGTGTAAAACGGCAGCAGACCTGCCGGATGAGATAAAGGCATCGTATCCCAAACAGGTGCTGGTCAGCATTCGCAATTCTCTTGATTTTCCGGTTACCGATATGCCGGTCTTAATCGATCTGGATAGCCTGAAGGGTGTGGATCCGGAATTTAATCAGGAGGCATGGGTGGCATTTGCCGGTGGAGAAGAACTTGCCGGTCAGGTGATTGACCGCGATCACAATGACCTGGCGGATCATCTGCTGCTGCTCGCCTCACTGGCAGCTCATGAATCAAAGGCCGTTTATCTTCGCTATGCATCCGGGGGTAAAATTGCAAGATCGTATACAAAACGGACACAGGCCGAACTTTCCCACAAATTCGGCGGCGCCTTTGTTAGTAATGATGAAGGCCGCATGGTCTATGAAGGGGGTGCGTTTAAAAACGTATCCCGGCTGCGGGTACCTCCGGAACATACCGATCACACCTTTTTTATCCGCTATGAAGGACCAGGGTGGGAATCGGACAAGGTCGGTTACCGCTTCTATCTGGACTGGCGCAATGCAACCGATATTTTTGGGAAAAAAGTTACCCGTCCGGTATTGCAGAATGTCGGTCAGGATGGATTTGACTCTTATCATGAGATGGCTGACTGGGGTATGGATATTCTTAAAGTGGGTGATGCTCTGGGCATCGGTGCAGTAGGATACTGGGATGGAGAAAAAGTAATAAGGGTTTCCGAGACCGATAGCGTGATCTGCAGTATTACTGCCGACGGAACCATTTTCTCCGAAGTGTCTACGGGATATCATGGCTGGCAGACCGGGAAAGGAAAAACCGATCTCACTTCCGCATTATCAATCGTGGCAGGTGACCGGAAAACCAGGCATGAAGTGACCATTGATCCGGAACCAGACGGCCTCTGCACAGGTATCGTCAAACACGAAGGTGTCACCGTTTTGAGGGAGATGGATCAGACTTCCGGCTGGGGATTCTTAGCCACTTATGGAATCCAGAGCCTTGCCGGCGATTCTCTTGGAATGGCGCTTATTTTCCGGAACAAGGATGTGCTTGAAATCACCGAAGATAACCTCAATCATGTGATTGTTCTAAAACCGGAGAATGGAAATGTAAACTTTTATTTTCTGGCAGCATGGGAGCAGGAGCCGGGTGGTATTAGCTCGCAATTGCACTTTGAGCAGTACCTTGAACAGGAAATTATGCGCTTAAGCCGCCCCGTAAAGGTGAGTTTTTAAACCAATACCTAGAGAGTTTTTTGAAATCAATTTTTTTATCTGTGTTACTCCGTGGTTTATAAAAAGGTCAGACAACATTTATGTTAATCTAACCTGAGTGGCGGTTTTGTATAGATGAAAAAGATGAACAGTACAGTGGGGATCGGAATAGTGGGGTGCGGCATTATCGCCGACATCCATGCGGCCGCTATCCAGGAAATGACCGGGGGTAAGCTGGTATCGGTTTTCAGCCGATCAACGGAAAAAGCTAATCTGCTGGCCGCAAAGTATGGTGCAAGAGGGCATTCTGATTGGGAATCGTTTATCAAAAATCCGGATCTTGAACTGGTGATTGTTTGTACACCCAATGGGACCCATCTTGATTATGGAAAAAAAATCGCAATGGCCGGGAAACATATGGTCATGGAAAAACCGATAGAAGTAACGGTCAGCAGGGCCCGGGAATTAATCAATTTATGTATTGCACAAAATGTATCCCTGGCAGTGATCTATCAGAACCGGTATCTTCCTGATGTGCAGAAAATGCGTGAGATTGTGCTTCAGGGAGATCTGAAAAAGATATTAATGGCCAGCGCCTATATCAAATGGTTCCGGACACAAGAATATTACGATGCGGATGCATGGCGCGGTACTCTAACCCTCGAGGGAGGGGGTGTGCTGATCAATCAGGCAATCCATACAATCGATCTCCTGCAATGGATTGCCGGTGAAATCAAAACTGTCATGGGTTATATCCGGACATCAACACATACGAATATCGAGGTGGAGGATAATGCCGTTGCGGCACTTGAATTTAAAAACGGTGCCGTCGGGGTATTGGAGGCATCAACCTCAATTATACCGGCTATGGCACGCAGGATAGAAATACACGGTGAAGGCGGAACCGCAATTCTGGATGGAGATAATTTGCAGGTATTGAAAGAAGGGGATTCGATAATCTCAGATAAAAGGTCAGCGGCCACGGGTGCTTCCAGTCCGCTGGCAGGATTTTCAACGGATCCCCATCGCCGGCAACTGGAGGCGATCGTGCATGCGCTGCAAAGTAATGTGCAGCCGCCGGTCAGTGGTGTGGAAAGTCTTGAATCACTGAAAATTGTCCGGGCAATATACCGTTCAGCCCAGGAAAAAAGACCGATCGAAATTGAAGATTGAAAATGTCTCCAGCAGATCGAAAGACATTATATCAGGGCAGTCGGGAGTGCTTCGGAAAACGCCTCAATTATGATGCGCGTTTTATAATAGGATCATATATTACCGGAATGGAAATCGGTATTTCTATGGTGGCAACCGACGTACCCGTATAGATGAATACCGAGTACATTCTGCGATCTAAAATCGGAAGATAAAATTTAACAGTCGAAGAGGTCTGCAATGTCAGCAAGTACTATTTTTCCCATGACACGCCGCACATTTGTCAAAACGACTGCTGCTGCCGGACTCGGAATTGTAGCCGCCCCGAAGTCATTTGCCCGTTCCCTTGGCGGCGAGGTGCCGAAAAAACGTTATGTCATTGTTGGTACCGGTTCACGTTCGCGCATGTATCAGAGGGCAATTCAACAGGAATATACCGACTATGCCGAGCTGGTTGGATTGTGTGATGTCAATCAGGGGCGTTTGAAACTCGCCCAGGAAAGATCCCGCGGCTATATCGGTTCGGCCCCACCGGCGTTCACAGCGAACGAATTTGATAAGATGATCGCCGACAGCAAACCGGATGTTGTGATCGTGACCACGGTTGATGGATTTCATCACCAATACATCATACGATCGATGGAACTGGGCTGTGATGTGATTACCGAAAAACCGATGACTATTGATGCAGAGAAATGCCGGCAGATTATTGATACGCAGAGTAAATCCGGAAGGCATTGCCGGGTTACCTTTAACTATCGTTATTCCCCGCCGCGCACCCAGGTTAAGGATCTGCTGATGGGGGATGTTATCGGTGAAGTCCTCTCAGTCGATTTCCACTGGATGCTGAACACGCATCATGGTGCAGATTATTTTCGGCGCTGGCACAGCCAGAAGAAATTCTCCGGTGGATTGATGGTACACAAAGCCACCCATCACTTCGATCTGGTCAACTGGTGGCTGTCGGCGATCCCGGTAACCGTTCATGCAACAGGTAAACGGGAGTTTTATACACCAAAGATGGCGAAGCGATTCGGTCTGGAAAATTATCATGAACGATGCCACACCTGTCCTGAAAAAGAGGCATGCGGATTTGAACTCGATCTGAGCAGTGATAAAAATCTGAAGGCACTTTATCTGGATAATGAGAAATTTGACGGCTATTATCGCGACCGCTGCGTCTTCCGGCCTGATATCGATATCGAGGATACGATGAATGTCCTGGTTACCTATGATAATAATGTAACGATGGCCTACTCACTTAACGCGTTCAATTCGTGGGAGGGATATTATATCGTTTTTAACGGGACAAAGGGAAGACTTGAGCACCGGATCGAGGAGAAGATCTATGTAAGTGGTACCGATACGGTCCAGGGTGGAATAAAAGAAGGGGGCACTGAAACGAAAATTATACCTCTGCGCGGCCCGGCTTATACGGTTGACGTTTGGACAGGAGAGGGTGGCCATGGTGGTGGGGATAAAGTCTTGCTGGACGACCTTTTCCTGCCGGAAAAAAAAGAAGATAAATATATGCGTGCCGCCGATCAGCGGGGAGGAGCCTGGTCGATACTGACCGGTATCGCAGCCAATAGGAGTATTGAAACCGGAAACGCAGTTAGGACAGGTGATCTGGTACATAATATCGGTTATCCGGATTATCCGGCCATGCCAGACCGGCAGGCATCACTGCCCATGCCGGCGAAAGACGCATAACGGATTTTTATGATCTGCAAGCGGTTAGAATCACATAAGAAACCACGGAATTGCACAGAGGATCGATAAAAGACTAGACTATTGTTGAGCAATTTCTGTATTAATATAACCTGGTATCTTTCCGTGTAATTCTGCGGTTGATTAAAAGTGCTTTTAAGTAAGGGTATCTGAAATTGACATATTTGAGAAATATACAAATAGTTATTGCATAAAGTGTGAGTCTTGTTACCACAGGAGATGGAATTGAATGATAAAAATGACCGGCAGCATAATGATACGCAGTTTTCACTGAATCACGTTCAGCAGGCCGGCCTGGTAATTCTGCGTGTGTTCATCGGATGGCATTTTTTATATGAGGGGATGATCAAATGGACCGATCCCGAATGGTCGGCTTCCGTATTCCTTAAATCCTCAACCTGGATACTATCCGGTTTTTTTATATGGCTGACGGAGAATGATACACTGCTCGCTGGTGTGGATTTTGTAAATCAGGCAGGTCTGGTAATCATTGGTATTGCACTCATTGCCGGTTTCATGACCAGGACAGCCGCAGTTACCGGTATAGTCCTGCTGGGACTTTATTATCTGGCATTTCCGCCGTTATTTGATGGGGGTGTGTCCGCTCCGGGCGGTGATCAGTACCTCCTGATCGATAAGAATCTGATCGAAATGGCCGGATTGTATCTGTTGTTTGCATTTCGTGCAGGGAATGTCATCGGAATTGACGCCCTGATCAAAATAAAAAAGGTATCACAAAAATATGAACAATAATCAAAAAAATATGGATGCATCAGAACCGAAATATATCAACCGGCGCCAAATTTTGAAAAATCTGGCAACACTGCCGGTGTTCGGAGTATTTTTCCTCGCGCTCCAGAAAAAGTGGGACCGTAAGGCAGAGCAAAAGGAAGAAATTTTGAAGCGGCTCGGGCTTGATGATGCTTCCGCAGAAGCACAGCCGCCGCCGGTCATAAAGCATGCGGGAGATTTGATTCGTATCGGTATTATCGGGATCGGAAACCGCGGTGAGCAACTGGCCGAAGCCCTGGGCTATGGACATCCTGACTGGATCGGCCGCCAGCGTAACGAACGTCTTGAGGATTGGCTGGCACAGGAGGATCTGAATGTGGCCATCACCGGTGTTTGTGATGTGTTTGATCAACGTGCAAGACGGGGGGTTGAAATATCGGATTGTGATATCCGGCCTACCCGGATAAAGGCCAGGAGATTCCGGAATTACCGGGAGATGCTGGATAGTCCGGAGGTGGATGCCGTACTGATCGCAACTCCAGATTTTCATCATGCTCCTATGACCATCGCTGCGGCCGCTGCCGGAAAGCACATCTACTGTGAAAAATGCATGACACGCACCGAAGAAGAAGTCCATGCTGTTGAAACAGCGGTAAAAGGCAGCGGGATTGTCTTTCAGCTGGGGCATCAAAATCATCAGAACGGAGCCTTTATCAGGGCACGGGATGTAATCCGGAAAAATATTCTGGGAAAAGTGACATTGGTCGAATGCACGTCGAACCGTAATTCACCTTACGGTGCATGGGTCCGGCATACGGATAAAAAAGGAAATTTAAGACCGGGAAATGCCGATACGATCGATTGGTCCGAATGGCTTGGTGACCGGCCAAAGGTGTCCTTCAGTCTTGAACGGTACTACAACTGGACCTTGTGGTGGGACTATGCGACTGGACTTTCCGGACAGCTAATGTCGCATGAAATCGATACGGCGGGTCAACTGCTCGGGTTGGGGATCCCGGCATCCTGTAAAGCATCCGGCGGGATTTACTTTTATAAAGACGGCAGAGAAATTCCGGATGTTTTTCAGGCGGTACTCGAATTTCCGGAGAAAGACCTGACATTCCTGTACAGCGCCTCTCTGGCCAGCAACCATGACCGGGGGCGGCTGTTTATGGGGCATGATGCCACGATGCGGCTGAGTAATACATTGGAAATCTCCATCGATCAGGAATCAACCCGCTATGAGAAAGAAATAGCCTCCGGCATGTTCGACACGGCGCAGCCGATGCTGGCGTTCAATCCGGGCAGCAACCGCCTCGATGCTATAACCAGCGCCAGCGAAAAATATTATGCCTCAAGGGGGCTCTATTACACATATCACCGCGGCCGCATGGTGGATACCACCCACCTGCACCTGAAGGAATTCCTTAATGCGATACGATATGCTACACCGGTCAGTGTGTCGATCGAGAAGGGAGTGGCGGTGACGATTGCCTGTCATATGGCGACCAGGTCCTTCCGGGAAGAGCGCCCGGTCCGGTGGGATCCGGTTGAGCGAAAAATTGTTTAAAGGCCTGGTTCATCGGGTCCGGTAAAAAATTTGAATTGTTATACTATGGAGATATTGAGTGGCAATTGTGCGAAGCCACGTCTCCGAAATTCCGTATATCCTGCAAAAAATCCATTCAAATAGAGTCGAAAAAAATATCGGATAAATTGGAACATGGAGCAGCCGATTACAAAATTGCCGCGCATCAAAGCATTTGATCATATTGCCATAGAAGTCAATGACCTTGCCTCTGCGATCGATTTCTATACTGATATTCTCGGCTTGGTACCGTTAACGATGCCGGATGAAATTACCGGTCAGGGTATACGGTGGTTTAAAATGGGAGAGGAACATGCCCTGCATTTGGTCGAATCCCGTGGGACGCAACCCGGCAAAACGGCGCATATCGCCTTTGAAGTTGCCGATGTGCAGGTCTGGAAAGATCATCTCACAGCACATCACATCGCAACCTATCCGCCAAAACTTGACCTGTATCAGGCTGAACGGATTTTTATTTTTGATCCTTCGGGTAACCGTATTGAATTGGTCCGGTGGCTCTGATTTAATTTCAGGCGTGACAGTTCGTTTATGGAAGCCTGGTCGACAAATAAAAACAGGTTAAACAGCGCAAGAAATTTTGATTGCTTTAAAATTAAAGTATGCAGGTCAGCGCAGCACAGAATGAGTCAGTTGAAAAAATAGAATTTTATCAGTTGTTTATAATAAAAGAAAGAGCATGAAATATGCCGCTAAATCCAGATCGTTTTTTTGACCCGGATCCCGAAATCCGGCAGATTGCATCGGAATTATATTCGGCAGTGAAAGATCTGCCGATCATTTCACCCCATGGTCATGTCGATCCAAAAATCCTGTCCGAAAATACCGCTTTTCCCGATCCTTCGGAATTAATCATTATTCCTGATCACTACATTTTCCGGATGCTCTATTCCCAGGGGATCCCGCTTGAATCGCTCGGTGTACCGACCATCGATGGTTCACCGGTAGAAAAGGATCACCGCAGGATCTGGCAGATTTTTGCCGATCATTTTTATCTTTATGCGGGAACGCCGACCGGCGTCTGGCTGGAGCATGAATTTTCTGAGGTATTCGGCATAGACGCAAAATTGAGTTCTGAAAACGCCATGCGTATCTACGATATGTTGTCTGATATTCTGCAAAAACCGGAATTTTTACCACGAAATATGTTCGAACGCTTCAAAATTGAAATACTGACCACCACCGATGCCGCTTCTGATCCGCTGATCTGGCACAAAAAGATAAAAGAGTCCGGCTGGAAGGGCAGGATTATTCCCTGTTTTCGGCCCGATGCTGCGGTTAATATCAATAGCCCGGGATGGAATAAAGAGATCCAGGCGCTTTCTGGGATAACAGGGATAGAAATTTCTTCATATAAAAAATTTATCCAGGCTATAGAAGACCGGCGCGCCTTTTTCAAATCCATGGGTGCCGTTTCAACCGATCAGGGTGTTCTCAGTCCCTATACCCACAGACTGAACGAAAATGATGCCGAGTCGATTTTCCAGCGTGCGCTCAGTGGAAAGGCAAGTGATCTGGACCAGGCTGCGTTTACCGCACATATGCTGATGGAAATGGCGCGAATGAGCATCGAAGACGGCCTCGTTATGCAGATTCATCCCGGCTCCTGGCGCAATCACAATCAGCTTGTGGTTAAAAAATTCGGGCCGGATAAAGGGTGTGATATCCCCGTGCAGACCGAGTATACCAGAAATCTGTATGAACTGTTGAATACTTACGGAACCGATACACGACTGACAGTGATAGTATTTACCCTGGATGAAACCACTTATGCACGTGAACTTGCCCCGCTGGCCGGACATTATCCGGCAATGAAGCTCGGACCGCCCTGGTGGTTCCATGACAGTATCGAGGGCATGAAACGGTTCCGCGAGCAGGTCACTGAAACGGCCGGCATCTATAATACGGTTGGTTTTAATGATGATACCCGCGCGTTTCCATCGATTCCGGCCCGTCATGATCTGAGCCGGCGGATGGATGCCGACTTTCTTGCCGCCAGGGTTGCCCGGCATATTATCGATATGAAGGATGCCCGGCGTATGATCCGTGCCCTGGCTTACGAGCTGGTTAAAAAGAATTACAAACTCTGAAATGAAAGGATCTTTTAAGGTGATCAGACGAATCAAATATCTGTCTGTTCTGGTGATGGGATCTGTCACGTTGATATCGTGTCAGGAAACGCACGGCGTTCGCGTTTTGAAACTGGCGCATGTCCTGGATATCAATCATCCCGTACATAAGGGGATGGTATATATGGCCGATAAGGTTGCCGCAAAATCCGACGGAAAAATGCGGGTGGATATTTATCCCGGCGGTCAGCTGGGAGCGGAGCGTGATCTAATCGAATTGCTGCAGATCGGAAGTCTGGCTATGACCAAAGTATCCACCGCTCCGCTGGAAGCATTTGTCCCGGAAATGAAGATCTTCGGCATCCCCTATGTATTCCGAGATGATGAACATCGCTGGAAGGTACTGAACGGCGAAATCGGTAAAAAACTGCTCCTGGCGGGTGAACCTTATTTTCTGCGCGGTATGTGTTATTACGACGCGGGCAGCCGTAGTTTTTATACCAAAGACCGGCCGATTCTGTCACCGGGTGATTTAAGCGGCATGAAAATCAGGGTCATGAAGAGCATTACAGCCGTCAATATGATCCAGGCTCTGGGAGGATCAGCAACTCCGATACCATGGGGAGAACTATATACCGCCCTGCAGCAGGGGGTGGTGGATGGCGCTGAAAATAACCCTCCCAGCTTTTACTTCTCGCGGCATTATGAAGTATGTAAATTTTACAGTATCGACGAGCATACAGCGGTACCGGATATATTGCTGATGAGTACCGTAGTATGGAACAGCCTCGACGCGCAGCAGCAGGATTGGCTTCAGCAGGCGGTGGATGAATCAGTCGATTACCAGAAAAAGTTATGGCAGGAATCAACAGAGGAGGCTCTGGCCGAAGTCAGAAAAGCCGGTGTGGAAATCCTGTATCCCGACAAACATCCTTTCCGTCAGGCTGTTCAAAAAATGCACAACTCATATAAAGGGACTTCACTGTATGAATTAATTTTGGAAATTGAGCAAATAAAGTAGAGATAATCATAATGCAAAGTATAATTCAGGCAATTACAAAAATTTTAAGTGTTGTTTTAATATTTCTTATGGCTGTGATCGTGCTGGATGTCACCTGGCAGGTGTTCACCCGTTTTATTCTGAAAGATCCCAGTTCGTTTACCGAGGAGCTGGCGGGTTTTCTGCTGATTTGGATCGGTCTGCTGGGTTCCAGTTACGCGTTTTATACCCGCGCCCATCTTGGTATTGATATATTGACCATGCGTCTGAGCCCGCCACGAAAAAGACTGGCAGGTATAATTGTCTGCCTGATCGTTTTCTTTTTTGCACTCTTTATTCTGCTGATCGGGGGGATGCGTCTGGTGAATCTGACGTTTACACTGCATCAGATATCACCGGCGATCGGGATTCCTATGGGATACGTTTATCTTGTACTGCCGGTTACCGGGCTTCTGATGATGATATATGCATTGTATTTTATGTATGAATTATGGTTGCAGAAGGAAGCGGTTCCGGAAGAACATAAAGTCAGTATTGTAGATTAAGCGAAGGAAATTCAATGGAAATTTCGGTAATTGTACTGGTCATCAGTTTTGTAATACTGCTGGCTTTGAATGTCCCTATTGCCATCAGTATCGGGGTGGCAACGGTTCTGACGATGTTATTCACGATCGCACCGGGGCCGGCGATAACGACCGTGGCCCAGCAGATGGCCACCGGTATAAACAGTTTTGCCTTACTGGCGATTCCTTTCTTTATCCTCTCGGGATTGCTGATGGGGAGAGGGGGAATTGCCCGCCGGCTGATCGATTTTGCCAAGGTCCTGGTCGGGATGTTTCCCGGCGGTCTGGCATATGTAAATATCATGGCCTGTATGTTTTTTGGAGCCATATCCGGTTCGGCGGTCGCTGCCACATCGGCTATCGGCGGCTTCATGATTCCGGTGATGAACAAGGAAGGTTATGATAAAAATTTCAACACGGCCATTACCGTCACCGCATCGACCACCGGCTTGTTGATTCCGCCCAGCAATGTGCTGATCGTATATTCTCTGGCCAGTGGCGGTGTATCGATCGCCGCACTTTTTATTGCCGGATATCTGCCGGGAATACTGGTCGGTCTCGGTTTGATGATCGTGGCAGCCGTTATATCGGTCATTAAGAAATATCCGGTAGGAGACCAGATATCTATATGGGAGGGATTCAAAAAACTGCTCGATGCCATTCCCAGTCTGCTGCTGATCGTGATCGTAATCGGAGGCATTATCGCCGGCATCTTTACAGCTACCGAGGCAAGTGCGGTGGCTGTACTTTATTCTCTTATCTTATCGGTCCTTATTTACCGCGAAGTCAAAGTAAGTGAATTGCCCGGCATTTTACTGAAGACGGTGGAAACAACGGCGATTGTCATGCTGCTCATCGGAGCCTCAACCGCGATGTCATGGATATTATCCTATGAAAACATTCCACAGAATATCAGTGCCACTCTGATCAGCCTGACCGAGAGCAAGATAATCATTTTACTGATCATTAATTTAATTCTCTTGATCGTCGGCACCTTCATGGATATGACACCGGCAGTTCTGATCTTCACACCGATTTTTCTGCCAGTTGCTGTGCAGCTGGGAATCGATCCGATCCATTTTGGCATAATCATGGTGCTGAATCTGTGCATCGGGTTATGCACACCGCCGGTGGGCAGTGTCTTATTCGTTGGCTGCGGGATCGGTCAGACCTCGATTACCAGCATGGTCCGCCCGCTGTTACCGCTGTATTTCGCCATGTTTCTGGTGTTATTGCTGGTAACCTATATCCCGGATATCAGTATGGCGCTGGTAAGGTTTTTTGGATATTAAAATCAAAAGTAAAGGATTAAAGGTAAAAGGAAAAAGACCAGGAGAGTAGGCAGTGGGCAATTGGCAGTAAGCAATAAGTAGGTTAAAATGTTGAACAAAATATTTCAATTTCGACGTCATGCTGTAAGCATCTTCCTTCTTCCCAATCAGGATTGTTCAATCAGGAAGATCCTTACAGGGTGACTCCCCTATTAACTGACTTTAACTGTTTATATCCCACTGCCTTCAGCCAACTGCCTAATGTTCACTGTATACGGCCCGCTGCCTCCTGCTCTCTACCTGAAAAATCGAAAGAAAGGATATATATGAGCGATCGCAAACTTGCCCGTTTTTCCCTCGGTATCGGCGACCGGTTCGCCCATCAGACAAAGGCGCAGCTTTCGGCGATTATCGAGGCAGAAAAGCGCGGAATCAAGATCAGTCCTGTATGGAATAAATCTCACCGCGAGCATACAACGATCGGAAGTAAGCCGGAAAGCGCCCGGCATGCTGCAGATCTGGCAGTAAATGCGCTTGGTTGGCACAAGCCCTATTTTGTCGACGCCGACCATGTCGGATACGAAACCGTCGACCTGTTCCTTGAGTATTGCGACTTTTTTACCATTGATGTGGCGGACTTCATCGGTCAGCCGGCAGACGGAGCAGATCTGCAAAACTTTGTTAAAACACATAAGCATTTGATCGGTGAATTACATTTTTTAGGACTCGCAAAACCGATTCCAATCGATGAGAAGCTGGTAAATGACATCGGAAAGAAATATCTGTACGCGGTGCAACAGGCGGCAAGGATATATCGTAAAATAGCCGAATTCAAGAAATACAATGATTATGTCATTGAGGTATCGATGGATGAGACCGACCAGCCGCAGGGATCGGCGGAAATACTTTTTATCCTGTCGGCCCTGTCGCAGGAAAAGGTTCCGGTTCAGACAATTGCACCGAAATTCAGTGGGCGGTTCAATAAGGGTGTGGATTATCAGGGCAATCTTGACCGTTTTACAGATGAATTCACCAGTGATGTAGCTGTCTTGAAGTATGCGGCGGAAAACCTCGGTTTACCGTCTAATCTGAAATTGAGCGTTCATTCGGGCAGCGATAAATTCTCATTGTATCCGGTGATCCGCAGCGTACTCAAAAAATTTGATACCGGCTTGCATCTGAAAACAGCTGGAACGACCTGGCTGGAGGAACTTATCGGTCTTGCCGAAGCAGACGGCGAAGGTCTTGTAATAGCAAAAGAAATATATCAGGAGGCCTATACGAGGCGGGCCGATCTTTGCAAACCTTATGCAGCTGTAATCAATATACGGGAGTCGGCATTACCATCGGTCAAAGATGTGAGGGGCTGGACTGCAGAAGATTATGTCAGTGCCTTGAGACATGAACCGGAAAATCCTCTCTTCAATCCAAACCTGCGCCAGCTGTTGCATGTCGGCTATAAAGTCGCTGCCCAAATGGGGGATCGCTTCCTGAATGCATTATCCGAACATGAAGAAATTATCGCCCGCAATGTTTCCGAAAATCTGCTCAGACGCCATATAGAGCGAATATTTCCCATTTAAGCTTTCCGGATGATGATCCATAAATACCCTTTAGTTTATCAGGCCAGGGTGGCCGGAACGATTTTTTATGACTCATGTCTATGATACAAAAATAGAAGACCGTTCAGGAATATAAGGCTGCCGTGAAGAAGTTACAGAATCGCGTTTTAAAGACATAGGATAGCCGTTAAAGTAATTAGCAGGGAATAATCTATGAATTACACAAAGGATCTTCGCCGTGTATTGATGGGCCCCGGCCCTTCTGATGTGGATCCACGGATACTGGCCGCCATGGCCCGCCCCACGATCGGACATCTCGATCCTGATTTTGTTCAGTTGCTCAATGAAATCAGGGCGGATCTGCAATATGTTTTTCAAACCAAAAACCAGCTGACTCTGGCCATGTCCGGAACAGGGATGGCCGGTATGGAAACCTGTATCGCCAATCTGATCGAGCCCGGGGATCCCATGCTGGTCTGTATAAACGGTGCGTTCGGGGGGCGTATGGCCGATATCGCCGGCCGGTACGGTGCAGAGGTTGATCAACTTGAGACTGAATGGGGGAAGGTTTTTGATCCGGATCAGATCAGGAAAGCGCTGATTAAAAAACCCGCTAAGATCGTTGGAATCGTTCATGCAGAAACATCCACCGGTGCGCATCAGCCGATTGAGGAAATCTCAAAGATCGTTCATGAACACGGCGCACTGTTGATCGTCGATACGGTTACCAGCCTGGCCGGAACGAAGGTGGCGGTGGATGAGTGGCGGATTGATGCCTGTTACTCGGGCACGCAGAAATGCCTGTCCTGCCCGCCGGGCCTGGCGCCGGTCACTTTCAGCGAAGCGGCGGTCCGGAAGCTGGAAAACCGAAAAACCAAAGTGCAAAGCTGGTATCTCGATCTCAGCATGATCCGGCAATACTGGGATTCCGAACGGCTGTACCATCATACCGCCCCGATCAATATGAATTATGCCCTGCATGAAGCCTTGCGACTGGTCAGAGAAGAAGGGCTGGAAAAGCGCTGGCAGCGGCACCTGCGCCATCACCGGATGCTGCGGGCCGGTCTGGAGGCCATCGGGATCCGCTATGTGGCGCAGGAGGGTCATCAACTGCCGATGCTCAACGCGGTCGGCGTACCGGACGGCGTCGATGATGCTCTTGTCCGGAAGCAACTCCTCGGGGAATTCCAGATCGAGATCGGGGGCGGGCTGGGCATATTCAAAGGAAAGGTCTGGCGGATCGGTCTGATGGGGGCTGCATCTACTGAACGAAATGTCATGTTATTTCTCGGTGCCCTCGAAAAATGTCTCAAGGATCACGGGTACAGGTTTACAGCCGGCGCTAGTATTGCAGCGGCATCAGATGCAGGGGGAAAATAGTTATTTTCCTGTATCAGCCAGACTTCTTACGACTGTTCATATACCAGACTGATCAGCAGGCTGCCAGGTGCAGGATCCGGCTGATTTTCCTGCGTGAAAATCAGGATTTTATTTTTCTCAGGGATCAGGAACATAGGGACAGCAAGTTGCCGGTAGTGCTGTTTAAACCTTGCATAATCGAATTCGGCGGTAATTTCCGTGGTTTTGATAACAGCTCCGTTTTCGATGTACCGGTCGATCAGTTCATACCCATAATCTTTCCCGAAGAGTACGCGTCCCCTTAAATGAGCGGCTTCGACCGGTCTGCCTTCCAGGCGGTCACTGGGTGAAGGTAATTGATAGACCTCTGCCCGGCCAAAAAATTCCTGAAAGTGCAATGCTGCCAGATTGTTAACCTCCTCGTTCGGGGTAATTGAAATCAAGCGTCCGATCCCGGTCAGATCAAGCTCATCAAAAATATTTTCAGACAGGATATTGGCATACTTGGCATTTAATCCCATTAAATTAGCACTGCTCACATTATTATAATTGGTATCGACCAGTAGTGTGGGGAATCCTTCGGTATGCAGGCACATTGCCAGCTGCCTGGCCCAACGGTGGGCGCCGATGATCAACATTCCCTGTGGATTACTCTGTGACAAATGAAGGAATTTTGCCAGTATTGGTGAAACAAGTCCATAAATGGTGACCGTCCCGAGAATGACCGCAAAAGTGTATGGAACAAGCCGTCCTGCTTCTTCAAACCCGAATTGAACGAGTTCGATAGCAAATATCGATGCAACAGAAGCTGCCACAATACCCCGCGGGGCCATAAAACTCAGGAACAAACGCTCCTGCCAGGAAAAGTTCTGCTTGAGAGTAGACATATAGACCGCCACTGGTCTTGAGACCAGAACAAGAAAGACAAGAAAAAATAATACCGGTAAAGAGATGCGTTCGATATCAGAAAACGTTAACCGGGCGATCAGAATCACAAACAGGCTCGATATCAGGAGTACGCGCAAGTTCTCTTTAAACTCGATGATATGTTTGATGCTGATGGATTTCTGGTTGCCTGTGATTATTCCCATCATCGTAACAGCAAATAATCCGGATTCCGGTTGAAAGTGATTGGCAGCCGTGAAAACGGTCAGCACCAGCATGATAACCACCGGATTTTGCAGTTTATCCGGAATCCAGTACCTGCGTATAGCAAGGATGGCCAGATACGATCCGGCAAAAGCCAGGCCTGTACCTGCGATTAGGGTGATCAGAATACCCGAAACAGCTATCTCAGGAATAAAACCGACACCGCCCCCACTAAGAATTTCAAATATAAGGACGCTCAGCAATGCACCGATCGGATCATTGATGATCCCTTCCCAGCGGGCTACAGCCCCGATCCTGCTGACCAGCCGCAGATGGTTCAAAATGGGTATAATCACAGTCGGACCGGTAACAACGAGAATGGCACCAAACAAAATGGATAATCTGATATCAAGATCGAGGATAAACCAGGCGCCCAGACTGGCAGTAACCCAGGTGATAATAATTCCAATAGAGACCAGATTGATGACTGCCTGTTTGATCTCCTTAAGATCCGTCAACCGAAGGCTCAGGCCGCCTTCAAATAAAATAATTGCCACTGCAAGCGAGATCAGCGCAAACAAACTGTCGCCAAAAATGACTTCTGGTCTGAGGATACCGGTAAGCGGTCCGGCTGTCAAACCCGCCAGAGCGAGTAAAAGTATGCTGGGAATACGCAGCCGCCACCCGATCCATTGCGCCAGAATGCCGGTGAATACTATCCCAGTAATGCCAATTATAAAATATTCATTCAAAGGATTTCTGCAAATTTGTAATATCAGTACATAATTACTTAAAAGTTATAAATATAATTATCCGTACAATTATTCCGGTCGAACAAACCTCTGACGGTTTGATTATCCGGAAATCCTGTTCATCAATAAGCGAGAGACAGGCAGTTTGATTTGAAAGCAAATATTACCGGTGATTTCCGTCAACCTTGATTTTGCAGATTCCGGAATCTTATGGAGAATAAAATGGATCTTTTCTGATAGAATTGAAATAACAGGATAGCTCAAAACAGGAATATGCTACTTGATTTACTCAATTTTGATCAATTTTGTTCGAATATTTAAGATGCGAAGCTCATTTAATTTTGTATAACTCGATTATTACCTGATTTCATGACAGGTGGCTCTAAAAGGCAGGATAATTTTACCCAAATGATGCAGAAAGTCATACTGATACGTTTGTTAATATACTGTTCCGCAAAATATTGGAATTTTACTTTAAGTGATCTGAAAACGCTTTAATAATTGATCCTGCAGGATCAGGATTTTCGATTCTGTATTCATTGAGTAAGGGGTATTCAAAAATGTTCATGGTTGAATATGAGAAGAATGTCTATTTAATTATCCATAAGCCTTTAAAAAATTAATTTTGTGCAATGTTTATCCATAATAAATAAATTATACATTACAGTTGTAAAGAACCCGGTCATCACAACAATATGCCAGCACGAGAGTCAAGAATCTTTCGCACCTTCCTCATTTTCCTTTACCTGATATTCTCCGCCATATTTATTTATTATCTCTATGATGGGTGGTCCTATTATACGACAGATCTGATAGAGCGGCCTAGAATCGATGCGCATATGAATCTGAAACCAGGTGGTCTACGCGGCCATGGTCTGGGGATGATCGGTACGTTCATGATGCTGCTGCTCCTGCTCTATTCGCTGCGTAAACGGACAACAATCTTTCGTGGTGTATGGCCCATTAACCGCTGGCTGGATATTCATATCCTGATGGGCATAATGGGCCCATTACTGGTCATTCTGCATTCCAGTTTCAAGTTGAATGGCGTGGTTTCAATCAGCTTCTGGTCAATGATTGCCGTAGCCTTCAGCGGCGTTCTGGGGCGATATATTTACGCCCAGATCCCCCGCGGTATCCAGGGTAATGAGCTCAGTCTGCAGGAAGTGGAAGCTATGGACCGGGAATTAAACCACACTTTGGTGGAAAAATTCAAACTGGATGAATATCAGATAAAGAGGCTGCAGATGATAGGTATGCGGAGAAGGGAAACCGAACAATCGCTGCTCCGGATTTTGGTTGCCATATTTTTCAATGATCTGCTTTTTTTTGTTCGCAGACCGTTCCTGCGCAGACGGATAAAAAGAATCGTGAAATTATCAGGCATGGAACTGAAGCAGGTACAAAAGATATCGCGTCAGAAAGTTGTATTAAACAGACGTCTGGTTCTATGGCAAAAAATCCACCATATATTTCACAACTGGCATATTATTCATAAACCCTTTGCCATTATCATGTATCTGATCATGGTCATCCATGTCACCATCACGGTGCTGCTCGGCTATCACTGGTTATTTTGATAATGCGGATATCATATGTATAAAACGATCTTGTTACTGCTGCTTTTTTATTTCCCCTTAGCTGCACAGCTGTCCCCGGGTGATTTGTCACGCCCCCATGCCGATCTTGAGGGATTGGCCAACTGTCAGAAATGCCATGCCATGGAGCAGCAGATCAGCGCCGAAAAATGTCTGGATTGCCACACCTTGCTGGCTGCACGCATCAGGGCGGATAAAGGTCTCCATGCGACAGGCGGTTATGAAAAGTGTCAGAAATGTCATGCCGAGCATAACGGCCGTGATTTTGAGCTGATCTGGTGGCCGGATGGTATGGAAAATTTTGATCATATGGTGACCGGGTATACACTTATGGGTAAGCATACCGAGCTAAAATGCCGCCAGTGCCACCGTACTGAGAATGTTACCGAGAAAGGACCGCTTCAGAAAGGGAAGAAAGATCTGGCAAGAACATTTCTCGGATTGTCGGACAAATGTATCAGCTGCCATCCGGATCAGCACAAGGGTCAATTTGATCAGACCTGCGAGAAATGTCATTCACTGTTGCAGTGGAAACCGGTGCAATCTTTTGATCACCAGAAAACCGGTTTTCCGCTAACCGGCGGACACCTGAATGTTCCATGTGCGAAATGCCATCCGGTGAACGAAAAAAAGGAGATGCAGTTCCGGCCGGTCAGCCACGCTGCATGTACAGATTGTCATACCGATCCGCACCAGAATAAATTTGGCAGCAAGTGTGAAAAATGTCATACAACAGCCGCCTGGCGGGGGCAGGTCAAAAAAGGTTTTAGTCATGAACTCACTCGGTATCCGCTGCGTGGAAAACATCAAACAGTTGCCTGCCAGAGGTGTCATCCGTCAAACCGGCCGGTGAAAGGTTTAAGGTACAGCAGCTGTCGCGATTGCCATATTGATTACCACCGCGGGGTTTTTGCCGGGCATAGTTCAAAAGGTGTCTGTGAAGCCTGCCATACTGTTGAAGGATTTTCACCGAGCACCTTCGGTATTCCACAACACCAGAAATCCGATTATCCCCTCGAAGGGGCTCACCTGGCCGTTCCATGCATCGCGTGTCATAAAAACCAAAACAGCCCGTGGCGTTTTTCCTTTAAAAACCGGGATTGTCAGGTTTGTCACATTAATCCCCATGGCGAGGAAGCGAGACAGCTGGCGCTTTCAAAACCGGATAAAGGTTGTGCGTTCTGTCACGGTCTGGAAAGCTGGTGGGATGTAACATATGATCATAATGTGACCGGCTTTCCTCTGGAAGGTAAACACGGCAGCATCAGATGTCGGGAATGTCACAAAAAATCCGATACTGGTATGCTCCGTTTCAAAGGTCTGAAGCGTGACTGTCAGAAATGCCATAAAGATATACACCAGGGGCAGTTCCGGTCCGATGCCGGGGTTGATTGCGGCAGGTGTCACACTCCAAAAGACTGGCTGGCCGAAAAGTTCATACACAGCCGCGACAGCCGGTTTAATATCGAGGGGGCGCACCGCTATGTTCCCTGCGAAAAATGTCATCCGCTGGTGGAAGAGCACGGTGTAAAATTCACCCGCTATAAACCGCTGGATATAACCTGTGCTGCATGTCATGCAGACAAAAAATCTGTGAAAGAGTAATCATAGATGAAGAATACTCAGGTCATGCTTCTGCTGGTAATTATCGCGATTATTTTTAGCCGGCTTGCCTTTGCACAAGGTGACAATCCCCATGGCGCTATAAATTATGATTGTGAATTATGCCATAGTGCTGTTGACTGGAAATTCCGCGGTTCCGCGCTCGAATTCAAACATGCGGATACAGGATACCCGCTGATCGGCGCTCACAGCCAGGTCAACTGCCGGTCATGCCATGAATCGCTGATCTTTTCCCATATCGGTGTTGCCTGCATCGATTGTCATGTGGATGTTCATGCCGGTGAACTCGGTCTTGATTGCCAGATTTGCCATATACCGGCATCCTGGGAGAACCGATTTTCAGTCTGGGAAGATCATAACGTAACCCGCTTTCCGCTGATCGGAATTCATGCGGCCCTGGATTGTGAAAGTTGCCACCGGGGGCCGGCTGAGAAACAATATACCAATCTTCCGGTCACCTGTGATGGGTGCCATGAAGAAAATTATCGCACCAGCCGGAATCCAAATCATCAGCTTGCCGGTTTCGACCGGCAGTGTGAAGCGTGTCACTCGCCGGCCTCCGTGGTCTGGCAGCAGGCACAATATGAACACCCCGCTTCGTTTCCATTACGCGGGGCGCATCTGAATACCGATTGCATGCTCTGTCATAACGAAGTGTATGCCGGCACGCCGAATCAGTGTGAAGATTGTCATATGCCGGAGTATTCCGCGGCCATCAATCCTGATCATGTAAAATTTGGATTTCCCACCGTTTGCGCCAACTGCCATAATGAATATCGCTGGGAGGATGCGACGTTCGACCACGTGGCTGAATCCGGATTTGTTCTGGTTGGTGCCCACAGCCGCATTATGTGCACAGATTGCCATATCAATAATCAGATTACCGGTCTGCCGCGGGATTGCTACGGCTGTCATCAAAATGATTATACCGCAGCTGTGGATCCGAATCATCCTGCAAATAATTTCAGTCATGATTGTCTTGAGTGTCATTCCCAGGATGTCTGGTCACCCTCGACGATCGATCACAACACGACCCTGTTTCCGTTAACCGGAGCTCATTTGACGGTAAATTGTATCGATTGTCATCAGAATGGATATGCCGGCACACCGGTGGAGTGTTATGCCTGTCATGAGCAGGATTTTACAGGCGTACAGGATCCGAATCATGTTGCCAACAATTTTGATCATGACTGCACGGTTTGCCACAACACCACGGCGTGGTCACCGGCGGATTTTGATCATAATAATACCAATTTCCCGCTTACAGGAGCCCATTTGACCACTGCCTGCAACGGCTGCCATCAGAACGGTTATACAAACACACCGGTGGCGTGCTTCGCCTGCCACGAAACCGAGTACAACGGAACAACCGATCCGAATCATCTTGCGGCAAGTTTTCCAATCACCTGTGAGAACTGTCATAATAGCATTGCCTGGGATCAGGCCACCTGGGATCATGACAGCCAGTATTTTCCGATCTATTCCGGAGCGCACCGTGAGAAATGGAATACCTGTGATCAGTGTCATGTCACCCCCTCGAGCTACAAGATCTTTGAATGTATCTATTGCCATGAACACAGCCAGACCCTCATGGATGAGAAACACCGGGAAAGGCCGGATTACCGGTACCTGAGCAGCGCATGTTACGATTGCCATCCAGACGGGAGGTCGGAAGATGATTAATCCAAGGCGGTGTTTGCTGATTATTGTATCAGCTGTGTTTCTCTATACATCCCTTCTGCCGGCACAAGCCATTCCCGATGCCAGGGTACGCTACGTTTCTGCCGGTGCGGTCTACCTCGACCGGGGAGGCAGTATTGGTCTCAAAGTGGGGGACCGTCTCGATGTCGTCAGAAATAATGAAGTAATCGCCAGAATAGAAGTGACCTATCTCGCAACCGCCTCGGCCTCCTGCAAGATCATTTCACAACAGGGCGAAATCCAGGCCGGGGATGTTGCCCGCTGGATTGAACATACATCAGAGGAGGCGGTCACGGATACCACCACTGAGGTCCGGACACGCGAGATCCCGGTTAAAAGGGCAATTGAAACGAAAACTTTATTCAGAACATTTATCAGCGGCGGATTTTCTGTGCAGTGGTACCACCGTACAGACAAATCGCCGGCCGGAATGGATTTTAATCAGTGGAATGCCCGCCTTAATCTGAGAATAAGAAATCTATGGGCCAAAGATCTTTATCTGAATATCAATACCCGTGCACGCTACGACCAGCGTTCATACGCATCCGGCGTGAGCATTCCTGCGGAAGAATGGCGCAGCCGCATCTACTGGATAACTTTTGCCTATGAACCTGCAGATGCACCGTTCAATTTTCAGGTTGGCCGGATCGCCTCCAATAAATTCAGCGGGCTGGGTTATCTGGACGGCCTGATCCTGCAGCATAATGTTAGCCGGTCATTTAACTGGGGTGTATTTGGCGGGGTTCAGCCGGATATGCAATCGATCGATTTTTCGACGGATATGCAAAAGTATGGTGTTTACGGTAGCTACCGGTATGGGGCTTATGATGACACCTACCTGCAAACGACGCTTGCCGTTGCCGGATCCTATTCCGGTGGAACAGTGAACCGTGAATACGCCTATTTTGAGATCAGGATAAACGACAAGTCAGGCTGGCGGCTGAATAATAGTCTGGAACTTGATTTTAACCGCGACTGGCGCAAGGAATATTCGGGAACTTCGCTGTCGCTCAGCAGTTTTTACCTCTCAGGATCTTACAAATTTAACGACCGGCTGACGGCTGGTCTGGGCTATGATAACCGGAAAAATTATCTGACCTATGTATATTATTCCAGGCCTCAGGAATTGTTCAACGAAACGCAGCGTCAATCCTTACGTGGTGATGTCTGGATAAAAGTCCCGGCGGATATGACGATCAGCCTTAGAGCAGGGGGGCGGCAGGGAAAGGATGAATCACAGATCAGTTACAATTATGGGGTCACATTGTTGAAATCGAACCTGTTCAAATATTTTCAGGCCACCCTGGCGTTCACCGGTTTCCGCAATATATACAATCATGGCTACAGCCCGAGTGCTTCTGTAAGATACCAGCTGGGTGCCGTAAATACCGGTGTTTCCTACGGTGCATACCGGTATATAGTGGACCGGTACGATGAGAACCGATTGAATCAATATGTAAATCTGACATTTTCGATTCCGGTGTGGTCAAAAATCTATCTTTTTGGTCACTATTATTATGACTGGGGGGATGATATGGAAGGCCACCGTATACTGACTGAACTGGGTTATCGTTTTTAGCTTGATTAAAGGCATATGACTGAAAATACAATCATCTGGATAGTGGTGGGTACCGTTGCCGGCCTGATTTTTATTATTTACGCGTTCTCTTTCCGGAGAGCACAGCGGAAGGGTTTGAAACTGGCCAGGGAGTCTCGGGAACTGGGTGCGAACCGGCCGATCGCCCAATTTCCCCAGATAGATGAATACCGATGCATCGGCTGCGGAGCCTGTATCCAGGCCTGCCCCGAAGGCGGGGTTTTGGGTCTGGCAATGGGGAAGGCAGTGCTGATCAATGGCCTGAAATGTGTCGGGCATGGCTTGTGTGCGGAAGCATGCCCGGTGGAAGGAATAACCATCGGTCTGGGGAATCTGAAAGAGCGGGATGATATCCCGCTGCTGTCCGATAATAATGAAACCAGCATAGCCGGGATCTATATCGCCGGAGAGTTATCCGGTCTTGCCCTGATCAAAAACGCCATTCAGCAGGGGGTCAAGGTAATTGACCACATCAAAACCGATACAACTTCTTCAGGTACAACAGCTGATGTTGCGATCATCGGTGCGGGTCCGGCTGGTTTGAGTGCCGCTTTGCGGGCAACTGAAAAGAAGTTGACATATGTGATGATTGATCAGCAGACTGCCGGAGGTACCATTCTGCAATACCCGCGCAAGAAAGTGGTCATGACTCAACCGGTGGATATCCCCCTTTATGGCCGGCTGACAAAAAAAGAATATACCAAAGAAGAATTACTCGAGATCTGGCAGGAGACCCAGGATAGATTCGAAATAAAAGTGGCGACCAACCAGAAATTGCAGAATATTGTCCGGATTAACGGGCATTTCGAACTGCATACCGATAAAGCAACATTCACCGCAAAACAGATTGTGCTGGCTCTGGGCCGTCGCGGTACCCCCCGGAAACTTGGTGTGCCGGGTGAAGATAAAGCCAAGGTTATGTACAAACTTCTCGATGCGGAGAGTTATTCAAATGAGCATATTCTGGTGGTCGGTGGCGGGGACAGCGCGGTGGAAGCAGCTATGGGGCTCGCCCGGCAGACGGGTAATACGGTGACGATTTCCTATCGCAAAAGTAAGTTTTTTCGCCTAAAAACCCGCAATGAAGAGCGCATTGCAAAACTGATCAGGGAGCACAAGATCCGGGTTGAATTTGAATCAAATGTACTTGAAATCGGTGACAAGGAGGTGCGTTTGGCACTTAAAGAGGGCGAAAAAATTATCCCGAATAATTATGTGTTCATTTTCGCGGGAGGGGAGCCGCCGTTCCAACTGCTGCAACAAATCGGTATTGCCTTTGGTGCAAGGTCAGGCGAAAATAAATAGATTCTTTTTACCCCGCCTATGCACAGCGTATCTGACAATGCCTGTTTTATAGAAATAAACATGGTATCCTCGAATAGTTTACCTGTATTTTTAACTTTGATTATTCAAAATGGTTAAGAGTCATAACTTAAAATATCAACATCAATCCCGCCATTCCTCATAGTGGATGTTTTTCACCATAATCCGGTTTAAAGATTTCCGAAACCAGAACATTTGGTTACCCTGTTAACCGTGCGAGTTCGAATAAAACCTGATTAGTACAAAATCAGGATCGAAATTAACCAGATACCAATTATACACATATAGTACTCCCATGGTTAGAAATGATCTGTCAAATATGTATAGAAATCCGGTAACTTATTCTCAATTATTGTGCGGTATTATGCCAAGCATTATAGTATATTCTGATCGGACTCCAGGATCCGGGATTTTGGATAGGTGAAGAAAATCAAAAAAGCCAGGCATATGAACCCGGTATTGCGTGCTGTTTGCGCTTTGATCATAATATCAGCCTAGGATATGGAGCATAATATTAATTATCGAAAAAGTGAGACTCGCATAATGTTGAGATCAATGTTTAAAAACCTGTTTTTAATGCTTCCGTTATCGGCTGTACTACCCCAGGATTCGGTTACGTTTCAGGTAGACATGCGCGTTCCCATGCAGACTTGTCGGTTTGAACCTTCTGCTGGAGATATGCTGTTTGTGAGAGGAACATTCAACCAGTGGCAGGGAAGCGAGCTGCATCTGCAGGATATCGATGGCGATAGTGTTTTCATGTGTGAATATATCTTTGAGGGGGATTCGGGGACCATAGTGCAATTCAAATATGTCATTCAGAAAAATAACGGTATGGTCATCTGGGAGCAGAAGCCGGATCCGGAAAATCCTGAATATGGTAATCGCAGAATGGTTCTTACCGGAATGCCGAGGAAGCTACCTGCAGTTGATTTTGATCTGGACCGGTATCTGATCGATGCAGAATATAAATACACTGTCCTGGCGCTGCGGGAAGATTTTCTCCAGCTGCGCGACAGTATAAAGACAATGCATCCGGCCCTGTATGCATTCACCAACCGTGAAACCTTTGATGATTTATTTGAAAGCCGGCTGGCCGATCTGAAAAGACCGATGTCAGGTGCTTCGTTTTATCGTCAGCTGGCCCCTATTGTAGCACGCATCGGGTGTGGCCACTCCGCGCTTAGACTCCCGGACACCTGGTGGAGCGGTCAACCGGATCGGTTTATACCAATACGAATTGTTTTTGCAGATAGCATTGTGTATATAAAATCGTTTCCGGGGAATACACCCGGTATTCCGGCAGGGAGTGAGATTCTTGCTATTAATGATCGTACAATGCATGAAATTGTTGAATCTCTGTATACCGTTATACCGGCTGATGGGTACAACCGGGGATATCAGCAGGCTGTTCTGGAAGATCGGTTCGCATATTATTACGCTCTGTTTTACGGTTTTCCTGAAAAATTTTTGATTCAATGCCGCATTCCGGATTCAGAGCGGGTCGAGGAGATTATTCTTGACCCGGTTCGGGAAGCGGATCTTGCACTTAAGGCTGTCTGGAAACCGATACTGGATTTTGAGTTCCGGGAAGATCCTCCGGTGGCGATTCTCAGTATCAATAATTTTAACTATTATGCTCCGGAGCAGGAAGCCGCTTTTAAAACATATATTGATAGTATATTCACTGTGATACAACAGGCGGATATCGGTAATCTGATACTCGATGTGCGCGATAATAATGGCGGGAATCCTTTCTGTGCGGCGCACATATTATCTTATATTGCTGAAGAGCCAATACCTTATTTTGACCGACCGTATGGCAAATATACAATTCTGACAGATCCGATTCCGCTTGCAGAAAACCGGTTTGACGGAAATTTATATGTATTGATCAATGGCAGGGATTTTTCAACGACCGGCCACTTTTGTGCCCTCCTCAAATTTCACGAAATTGGGATCCTGATCGGGAGTGAAACCGGTGGTACGTATACCTGCAACGATGCCAAAAAAACGATCTTTCTCAAGAATACAGGTCTGGGGCTGCAGATTGCCCGGGGAACCTTTGCCGTGGCGGTAGAAGGAATGGACAGGGGAAAAGGGGTGATCCCGGATTTTACTGTCGAACCGGATATTGTTGATCTGATGAATGGCAGGGATACGGTTCTGGAATACGCGCTCGCACTGATCCGGTAGAAAGAAAAACTGTTTTTACCGACCCAGATAGGCATTTATGGCCCGGGCAGCCCTGCGTCCCTGATAGATCGCGCGTACGATTAGAGAGGCGCCGGCTGCAGCATCACCGGCAGCGAAAACCCCTGCAACCGTTGACATCTGGCGGGCATCAGTCAGGATATTACCCTTCTGGTCGAACTCAATATTGAACTGCTTCAAAAGCCGGTTGTGCTCCACGTGTACAAAACCCATGGCGAGTATTACCAGTTCAAATTCACGGGAGAATCCGGAGCCTCTTATTTCTTTGATGTCGAGGTTACCGTTGTTTTTTCCGGCAATCCATTCTACGCGGTTAAAATGAACCCGTTTTACACCATGATGGTCACCCTGAAATGAACGCGTGGCGATGCCCCATTCACGTTCACACCCTTCTTCATGTGAGGATGAGGTGCGCATAATATTCGGCCATCCTGGCCAGGCTGGATTACAAGGCTTGGAATGTTCTGCTGGTTTTGGGAGGATTTCGACCTGCAAGATATGACGGGCGCCCTGGCGGTTGGCGGTGCCAATGCAATCAGAACCTGTATCTCCACCGCCAATTACCAGCACATTTTTATCCCGTGCAGTAATAAGTTCTGTTTCGCCCAATTTCCCGGCAACGAACATGTTCGAGCGGGTGAGGTAATCCATTGCCAGATGGATTCCTGCCAGATCGGCACCGGGTACCTCGAGACGGCGGGGTTCCCCCGCACCGGTTGCCAGGAGAATCGCGTCGAAGGATTTCACTAGAAATCTGGCTGAAATATCTTCACCAACATCGATATTCGTCTCAAAAGTAATGCCCTCCTGCTCCAGCTGTTCCAGACGTCGGTCGATTATCCATTTCTCAAGTTTGAAATCGGGAATTCCATAGCGGAGCAAGCCACCCGGCATAGGGGATTTTTCAAACACTGTGACATCATGGCCGCTGCGGCGCAATTGCTGTGCTGCCGCAAGACCGGCCGGTCCGGATCCAATCACGGCAATCCGTTTTCCGGTTTCATTCCCCGGCGGCTTGGGGATCACCCAGCCACTTGAAAATGCCTGCTCAATGATTGCCAGTTCAATGTTCTTAATCGTTACCGGATGATCATTAATCGATAAGGTGCAGGCCGTCTCACAGGGTGCCGGGCAGAGCCTCCCGGTAAATTCGGGAAAATTATTGGTCTGTTCGAGCCGGTTATATGCTTCCTGCCAAAGATCCCGATAAACCAGATCGTTCCATTCAGGAATCAGGTTATAGACAGGGCACCCGTACTCAGAATGACAGAACGGTATGCCACAGTCCATACAACGAGCCCCCTGCCGCGAAAAAGCTTCCGGTGCGGGTAGACTGATAAATTCCTTGAAATGCCGGATGCGTTCACCGGGTGCCTCACTCAGATAATATTCAGGCTGATAATCCAGGAAACCCGTTGGTTTGCCCATCAGGTGAACACCTCCTCCGTCATTGTCACAGAATCTTCATCCCCGGAGGTCTGGCTTGTGATCCGTTCTAATGCCTTTCTGTAATCAACCGGCAACACCTTGACAAAAAAAGGCAGCATATCCTCCCAGCTGTCCAAAACCTGGCGGGCAAGAGGGCTTCCGGTATACCGATGATGTCTCACAATATAATTATTTAAGAACACAATATCGTCCGGTTCATGAACGACTTCAATATCGACCATATCGAGATTGCAATTGGTATCAAACAGCTGCGTAGTATCCAATATGTAGGCTATCCCTCCGCTCATTCCGGCGGCAAAATTCACACCGGTTTTGCCGAGGATGATCACCCTGCCGCCGGTCATATATTCACACCCATGATCACCAACACCTTCCACAACCGCAATCGCACCGCTGTTGCGAACACAGAACCGCTCGCCAACCATACCGTTAAAATATACCTCCCCGCCGGTAGCTCCAAAAAGACATACATTGCCGGCAATGATATTATTTTGGGGGAGGAATTGAGATCCTTTAGGTGGCTTCAAAATGATCTTCCCGCCCGAGAGACCTTTACCGACGTAGTCATTTGCATCCCCTTCGAGCTGGAAGGTGATACCCGGTGCCAAAAACGCACCGAAACTCTGGCCGGCGGATCCCTGGAATTTTACTGTAATGTGATCTTCGGGAAGCCCATTAATCCCAAACAGTTTTGATAGCTCAGCACTCAGGGATGCGCCGGTGGAACGGTGGTTATTTCTTATCCTGCGCCTTAAGGTAACAGGTTGTCCACCCTCCAGAGTACGGCGGGCACTTCTGATCAGATTTTTATCCAGGGAAGATGAACGGTCTTGCCGCTGACCGGTTGTACAATAATGCTTAATACCGTCCGGTTGATCGGGCATAAAAAATATTCTGGTGAGATCCAGATGTCTCGATTTGAAATGTTCGATAGCTGTATCGGTTTCCAGATAATCCCGACGGCCGATCAAATCATTCATTCTGGTAAAACCCAGCTCGGCCATGAGTTCTCTGATTTCCCGGGCCAGAAAACGCATAAAATTAATAACATGTTCTGGTTTACCGGTGAATCGTTCGCGCAGGACCGGATCCTGGGTTGCAATACCCACCGGACAGGTATTCAGATGACACTTGCGCATCATAATACAACCCATTGATATAAGCGCGATGGTGCCGAAACCGAATTCTTCGGCACCGAGCATTGCCGCGATGATAATATCGCGTGCGGTACGCAGCTGGCCGTCGACCTGTACCCGGATAAGATTCCGCAAGCCATTCATTTCTAGGATTTGCTGGGTTTCTGCCAGACCCGTTTCCCAGCAGGAGCCTGCATACTTGATCGAAGACAAGGGGGAAGCGCCGGTGCCGCCGTCATGTCCGGAGATAACCACCGTATCAGCCTTGGCTTTGGCCACACCGGCTGCCACCGTACCGACACCTGCTTCGGAAACCAGCTTTACCGAGATCCGCGCCTGTGGATTGCCGCATTTCAGATCGAAGATGAGCTGGGCCAGATCTTCGATAGAATAAATATCGTGATGCGGTGGAGGTGAAATAAGCATTACACCTGGTATTGCATGCCGGACGCGGGCGATCATCTTATCCACTTTAAATCCGGGCAACTGTCCACCTTCTCCGGGCTTTGCCCCCTGCGACATTTTGATCTGCAATTCTTCTGAATTGATCAGATACATACTGTTCACACCGAACCGGGCAGAGGCAACCTGTTTGATTTTGCTGTTTAAATTGTCGCCATTATTAAGCACAGTATAACGCTCGGGATCCTCCCCCCCTTCGCCGGAATTGCTGCGTGCTCCGAGACGATTCATGGCAATTGCCAGTGTCTCATGCGCTTCTTTGCTGATGGAACCGAAGGACATGGCGGCGGTGACAAAGCGTTTGATGATTTGTTCTTCGGGTTCGACGCGGTCAAGCGAAATAGCTGAACCCGGTTTGAAACGGAACAAACCTCTTAAAGTGCCCAGCTGTTTACTTTTGGTGTTTATGCAATCACTGTATTTTTTATATGCTGCATAATCATTGTTTCGTACAGCCTCCTGCAGCGAAACAATGGCTTCGGGTGAAAGCAGATGATCCTCTCCTTCATGCCGGTAATGATATTTGCCACTATCTGCTGATCTGTCTGCTGGTTGGAAGGCCCGGCGATGCCTCAAAAGTGTTTCCAGTTCAATAACGTCCATACCGGCCCCGCCGATCTGCGTATGGGTGCCCGGAAAATACTGGTCGACAAAGTTCCGGTCTAATCCGAGCGCCTCAAAAGTCTGGGCATGCCGGTAGCTGCGCATGGTGGATATGCCCATTTTGGACATGATCTTTAGCAGACCTTTGTTGACTGCCGTTATATAGTTCAGTGTTGCATCGGTAAGCGATTGCTTGACAGGTATATATCCCTTATCACGCATATTCCGGATAATTTCAAACACCAGGTAAGGATTTACGCCGCTTGCACCGAAGGAAAGCAGGGTGGCAAAATGATGGATCTCCCGGCATTCTCCGGTTTCCAGTATGAGAGCGGTAAGATGTCGTTTGGCACGCCGCACGAGATGATGATGAACAGCCGAAGTCGCGAGCAGTGCAGGGATGGCTGCATGCTCCTGATCCAGTTCCCGGTCACTCATGATTATTACTGAGTTCCCGGCATCGACTTTTGATTCCACTTCCAGGCATAGCCGGTGAATTCCCTGCTCAAGAGCCTCACTATGTGATGCAAACAGCATTGGGACCTTTACCACTTTCAGAAATTGCAGATCCGCTTGTTTCAGTCTTTCGATATCATCATCGGTAAGTATCGGATGGGAAAGTTTCAGTTGCCGGCAATGTATGGGTGATTCATCCATGATATTGTGTTGTCGGCCCACCCAGCTGGATAACGACATGACCAGATTCTCCCGGTATGGGTCGATTGGTGGATTGGTCACCTGAGCAAACCGCTGCCTGAAATAAGTATAAAGCAACTGGGGTTGATCTGAGAAGGCAGCCAGTTTCGCATCATTTCCCATCGATCCCACAGGTTCCTGAGCGTTCAGTACCATAGGCAGAATGATCATGTTCAGATCTTCCTGTGTGTATCCAAAGGCCATTTTTAGCTGGGGAAGGCGTGCGTTTTCCGATCCTGCCTGTCCGGGTACCTGCAAGAGACCTTTAAGTTCGATCTTATTCTCCTCCAGCCAGCGGCGATAGGGCTTCCAGCGCGAAACATGCGCTTTAATCTCGTTATCTTTTACAACCCGCCTGCGTTCCGTGTCGACCACAAACATTTTACCTGGCGCGAGCCGCCCCTTTTCCTTTACATCACGGGGATCGATCGGCAGTACACCCGTTTCGGATGCCAGAACAACTTTGCCCTGGCGGGTAATCACATAACGACCGGGTCGCAGGCCGTTGCGATCCAGATAAGCCCCGATCTTAATTCCGTCCGAAAAAAGAAGCGCTGCCGGGCCATCCCAGGGATCCATTATGGTCATATGATATTCATAAAAAGCACGCTTGTCACGACTGATATGATATTTAAGACCGAATGCTTCCGGCACCATCATCATCATCGTATGCTCCATACTGCGGCCGCCCATGGTGAGCAGTTCAAACACATTGTCAAAACAGGCCGAATCACTAGCTGACGGATCGAGTATGGGAAATAATTTTTCAATATCCTTTCCAAACAGCGGCGAGGACAGGGCAGCGTTACGGTCCCGCAGTTTATTTATATTACCACGAATGGTGTTGATCTCTCCGTTATGACCGATAAAACGAAAGGGTTGTGCCAGTGACCACGATGGAAAGGTGTTGGTGCTGTAACGCTGGTGGACCATCGCCAGGGCGCTGGTAAATATTTCCTGCGTGAGATCGGGGTAAAAGGCCGCGAATTGGCCTGAAACAAACATTCCTTTGTAAACGATGGTCCGGGAAGAAAGTGAGGGAATATAAAAATCGCTTCGATTCCAACCCAGCTCGCGCGCACGGTTTTCGAGACATTTTCTCAACACATACAGTTTTCTTTCAAGTATATCGCCGCTGATCCCATCGTAAGCCAGGAAGAGCTGCCAAAGATCAGGTAAACTTTTGACGGCAGATTCACCCAGCACCGAAGGAACGTGTGGCACTGACCGCCAGCCAAGTAACCGGGCACCCTCAGCATATAAAATCTGCTCGGCCATTTCCCTGGCCTGGTTGCTGGCTGAAGGGGGCAGGAATAGGAAACCGACCCCATATGAACCGGGATCTGGGAGGGCGAACTCGTTTGTTTCTTGAAAAAAAGCATGCGGGATCTGCAGCAGCATCCCGGCACCGTCACCGGTCTTCCGGTCACCACCGACGGCGCCACGGTGCTCAAGATTGCACAGGATGGTTAGTCCTTCTTCAATGATCGTGTGGGATTTATGACCATCAACGTTTACCACAAATCCGATTCCGCAGGCATCATGCTCCTGAGAAGGATCATATAAGCCGTGCCGCTGATACTGCAATCTCATATCGGTCATTTAAGCAGATCCAGCATTTTATCCTGCCGTTCGAATTTAAATGACCGCACGGCCTTATCTTTCAAACGGATCAGCCGGTCATTGCATAAATTCCCGCTGCTGCCGATGTGACTATAGGTGATATTACGCGGGGGCTTGAATGTACCCTTTCTGATCTGCTCTGAGACCTGATTGTAGGCATCACGAAAAGGGACACCTTTGAGGACAAGTTGATTGACGGCTTCAACGGTACCCAATATGTCATAGCGCGGATCTTGTTTGATTTTCCGGTTGACGGTAACCGGGAAGAGCATGGTGTGCATTCTGATAAGGCAGTTACTTAAATCGAATAATCTCGGGATCAGACTTTCTTTAATGATCTGGAAATCCCGGTGATATCCGTGTGGCAGGTTTGTGCCAATCATCATGATCTCACCGGGCAGATTTTTTATCCGGTTACAACGGCCGCGGATGAGCTCAAATACATCGGGATTCCGTTTGTGCGGCATGATACTTGAACCGGTCGTAAGTTCCTCCGGGAAAGATACAAAACGATAATTATCCGACATGAAAAGTATGATATCGGCTGCCAGTTTGCCGAGGGTCTCGGCGAATGAACTCATGGCCTGGCTAAGGATACGCTCGGTCCGGCCCCTTCCCATCTGGGCATATATTGCGTTATAATTGAGCTCGTCAAAGGCCAGCAAATCAGTAGTCATTTGGCGGTCAAGCGGCAGTGAAGTGCCGTAGCCGGCAGCAGAACCGAGTGGATTTTTATTGATTACCCGGTAAGCACCATGCAGCTGGTCCAGATCGTCGATCAATGATTCCGCATATGCGGCGAACCAGAGTCCGAAAGAGGAGGGCATGGCTGCCTGCATATGAGAATAACCGGGCAGAAAGACATCTTTATGACGTTCGCTGAGATCAATCAACAGGGTAAACAAGGCGTCTGTTTGGTTCACGATTTGCCGGATAAAATCCCGTATAAACAGACGCAAATCGAGCAAAATCTGGTCATTACGTGACCGGCCGGTGTGAATTTTTTTTCCTGTTTCCCCGAGCTGTCGCGTCAGTGTCAGCTCAATCTGGGAATGAATATCCTCGACCCCCTGTTCGATGTGAAATTTGTTTTCCAGAACATCCCGATAAATACCGGTGAGGGTTTCCGAGATCCGGTCTAATTCGTCCTTCCGGAGCAGGCCGATTTTGTGCAGCATCCGGCAGTGGGCAAGTGTACCGATTATATCAAACCGGGCCAGATAAAGATCGAGATTTCGGTCGGCTGCAGCGGTAAAATCGTCAATCCATTCTGCCGCCTGAGCTGAAGATTGCCACAATGTTTTTTTGGCTGCGGGTTGCTTCATCATTATCTGAAACGCTTCACCTGGTCAAAAATGTTTCCAGTAATTTACCGTATTTTCGAATACCATCTTCAATCTCTTGCAGATATACAAACTCATCGGCGGTATGTGACCGCTCGGTCCGCCCTGGTCCGATCTTTACCGATGGGCAGGACAAGAGGGCTTGATCGGATAAAGTCGCGGACCCAAATGTCTGCAATCCTATTTTGCGCGCCGCACGCACCAGAGGATGCAATTCGGAAATGTGCGAAGGTCGCAGGCGCAGGGAAGAGGAGACAATCTCTGAATCGATGGCTTCTGTGATGGTATCCAGGATGTCCTCATGGGAATATAATTCATTGGTCCGGATATCAACTGTAAATTCACATTGATCGGGAACGACATTGTGCTGTTGACCGGCATGGATCATTGTAACTGTCATTTTTACCGGACCGAGAAGATCGGAGACCCTTTGGAAACGATACGTATTAAACCACTGTATGTCCCGGCAGGCATGAACGATTGCATTATCATGATTTTCGTGAGCGGCATGTCCGGCTTTGCCTCTTGCCCGGCAGTGCAGGACAATCAGGCCCTTTTCGGCGATAGCCAGTTGCATGCCGGTCGGTTCTCCAACGATCGCCAGATCAACCTGACCCAGTTCCGGCAACAAAGCCTTAAGTCCTTTGGCCCCGGAATTTTCTTCTTCACCTGTAGCTGCAAGAATCAGATTGTGCGAGATATCCTTCCGGGTGTAAAACTGATAAAAAACGGCGATAAGTGACACCAGCGACGCGCCTGCATCATTGCTCCCAAGGCCGTATAACCGATCTTCGGTAATTTCTGGTTTGAACGGGTCCCGCTGCCAGTCGCTTGAGGCCTTTACCGTATCGTGGTGTGAGTTAAGCAGCAGAGATGGTTTCGCCGGATCAAAGTGCTGGTTGACTGCCCAAATGTTGTTATGCATTCGCCGCGCTTCTATATCATGATCGGCAAGAAATGACCTTATAAGATCCGCGGTTTTTTCTTCCGATCCACTAAAGGACGGGGTGCTGATCATCCTTCGCAGTAAATCGATCGCCGACGCCGTTAGCACTTTTTCTGGTTTGATATTTTGATGCGCTGCTGTATTCATCAGATGAGCAGTTCGGGCTATATTTGATAAGGATCTTTGAATCCGTTTACCGCGTAAAAAATGCGGGCCTGATTGGACTGAATTCTGGCAAAACCCTTTACATCGTTTCCGGTCCAGCCGGTCTGTTTTTCTCCGTAGGATCCGAATTTGGCAGACATCAGGCTGTTCGGGCTGTCAACCCCGAGAACCTCAAATCGCCTTGGTGCCAGTTTTACATCTACTGTACCGCTAACCAGAATCTGACCGTTTTGCATGAAAGTCTCGATATCCCGCATGACCGGATCGAGAAACTGGCCTTCATGCAACATCATACCATACCAGTTGGCCAGCTGGTCTTTCCAGTGCAGCTGCCATTTGGTAAGGACACATTTCTCGAGTTCCTGATGAGCGCGCAGGATAATTACCGGTGCCGGCGCCTCGAATCCGACCCGGCCTTTGATACCAATGATCGTATCGCCAAGATGAATATCCCTGCCGATGCCATAAGAACCGGCAAGGCTGTTCAGATTTTGAATAGCCTCAACCGGAGAGTCGAATATCTGACTGTCCCAGCCGGTAAATTCACCCTGTTGGAAATGCAAATGCAATTTTAATGGATCTTTGGCGGATAGTGCAGTCGGAAAGGCATCCTCAGGGAGAGGGGATTGCGAGGTGAGTGTTTCCCTGCCTCCTATGGTTGTACCCCACAGACCCTGATTTATCGAGTAATGCGCTTTCTCCCAGTCCATATCGATTCCACTGTTTCTCAAATAGGCAATTTCATCCGCCCGGGAAATGTTCTGATCTCGTATCGGTGTCAGAATATTGATCTCCGGGATCAGGATATTGAAGATAATGTCAAACCTTACCTGATCATTACCGGCACCGGTACTCCCGTGGGCGATAAATCCGGCTTCTATCTCCCGGGCATGGCGGGCCAATGCCAGAGCCTGGAATACCCGTTCGGCACTGACCGAGAGCGGATAAACATGGTGTTTTAATACATTTCCAAAGACCAGAAAACGCAGGCACTGCCGATAAAAATTAGCGGTCTCATCGACAACATGATGGCAGGCGACGCCTAATTTATTCGCCCGTTTCCGGATGTCGGTCAGTTCCTGTTCCGAAAATCCACCAGTATTTACAACTACTGAATGGACTTCCAGGTCCATTTCACGTGCTAAAAAACGGGCACAGTAGGAAGTGTCAAGCCCGCCACTAAATGCTAATACGACTTTTTTCTTCATCGGCTTGTTTAACCACTTGCTCTGCCGGATCAAATAACATAGCGGTGCAGAGACAGTTATGATAATTTTTTGAACTCAGAATCCCATAGTTCGTGCATGATTTGCAGCCATCCCAGAATGCCTGGTCGTCGGTCAGCTGATCATAGGTAACCGGCCGGTAGCCTAGGTGGTAGTTAATTTTCATGACCGCAGGACTGGTGGTCAGACCAAATATTTTTGCCTGCGCAAATTTTTTACGTGATAGATCGAATGCAGCTTTTTTGATCATTTTCCCCAATCCAAGTTCTCTAAACCGGGGAACAACAAACAGTCCGGAATTTGCTATAAAATTTTTATCCCTGCCCCAGGCTTCGATATAGCAAAATCCGGCAATTTCCCCGCTTTGCGTAAGGGCAATGACCGCCTTGCCTTCGGTCATCTTCTGACGGATATATTCAGGAGTCCGGCGGGCGATTCCTTTATCTTTTTGCTGCGCTTCATCATCAATAGCCTGGCAGATGGCTTCTATATACCGGTAATGTGTCTTATTGGCAACGGTTATAACGATTTCTGATTTTTTCGATTCGATAAGTGACATCCGAAATTCCTCCGGTAGTGGTTGATGAACAAATTATGTTGAATAATTGGAATTGCGATTCTTGGGACAAGATCAACGTCGTCGTCGATCTTGCCGGCGTGGAAAATGATGCCGGAGATAAATATCCGGCTGAGGAAACAGATAGTATGTCGGGATCAGAGCCATAATATCTTCAAGATTTGTATAAATATACATATTTATTAGAAAAAATCAAATATAACACTAATTTATTGTATAATTATTAATATTTATACGTAAGATTTTGTGAAATGATTCATGCCGCGTGTCACGGGCATATTTTATCGGGGAATTGCGGATCGATTATAATTGATCTCCTTGATAAATATTCAGGAAAACAGTGCCGGTATTTTCCAGCCTCATCGGGTCTGAATATTCTCATTGGCGATGGATGTGATTGATCCGGTCTTGGGCCGGCCCGTTCGTTCCCTCATGGTAATCCGTGAGAAAGGAAAATCCTCTTTATCCTGCCAGGATAAATTAATGAGACTTCTGAATAGTTGTTTTTATTGCCAATCCGATCCCGGTTCAATCGGAAGAAGGGTCAATCTTTACTTAGGATTAAGTCGTCCCCCGACTGAATCCATACCCCGAACTGGCCGGGATTTCAATGACCGTAAATAGTCTTATTTTTCAGAAGTCTTTTAATAATCGCTGAAAATTGATTTCTGTGCTGTTGGAAAACAGCGTTAAAATCAATTTCAGGTAAAAAATGCCTGACTGACCAATTAGATTCCCGGCATATTGAAGCTGACATGCAACCTTACCTGGATATATGCCGTAAATGAAACCGATCGGATCCGATGCAGCGAATTATTTTCGGACTCAATACCATGTCAAAGACAGTAACATTTTTTCTACCCGCCATATTCTTTTTATTCCAATATACGTATCTTGAGGCACAGCATACCGGGCGTGATACGTGGCAACAGCCGGAGCGGCTGATGGACAGTATCGGAGTAAAAGCCGGCATGGTCATCGGAGAACCGGGTGCTGGCGATGGATACTTTACCCTGAAAATGGCCAGACGGATCGGCGCGCGGGGCAAAATATACGCCAACGATATTGATGGGAACAAACTGGCTTCTTTAAGAAAAAAAAGCGCGGAAAATGGTCTGCGAAATATCACCACTATTCTGGGTGAAGTAGAAGATCCGCTGTTACCTGACAGCAGTATGGATATGATCGTTATGGTGTATGTTTTTCATGATTTGGAAATGCCTGTGGTTTTTCTGAAAAATTTGCTGTACGATCTGAAACCTGGTGCGAAGCTCTTTCTGATTGAACGGGATCCCGCCAGATTTGGCGGTGAACACAGACATTTTATGAACAGAGATGAGGTTGTTGCGAAAGTCAAAGCCGGGGGCTTCCGGGTGGAAAAAATTATTGACGATTTTCCACGGGATAATCTGTATATCTGTGTCCCGGAGTCTCAACTCAATGGCCGGTAAACCGGACCAACTGATATTTCCGGTGGATTGAACCATATTGCAAAGACTGTTATCTAATTCTGCCCGGTATCTCTTCAGCGATTGAATATACTCTCTTCACGCATGATCGCTTCGATTTCCCCGATCTTTTTCGGAGTATTTTTCGACAGCACTTCGTTCCCGTCGGGAGTTATCAGAATGTCATCTTCGATCCGTATGCCGATATCCATGTATTTTTTATATACAGGCATAACCTCCTGCAGAAAAGCATCGACCGAATCCGGTTCAACCTGATATCTTCGCGGTGCCCCCCGGCGAAAAGTGGCGATCCAGTTTTCCCCGAAATAAAGGGCCGGTTCATTGGTCATTACCATTCCTGGTTCCAGCGGAACACCACCGCTGCGCGTGCGGCCAAAATCACCCACATCATGTACGTCCATACCAAGGCTGTGATTAATGTAGGGGAAGTAATATAAAAGATACTGCCATCTGCTTTCAGCATCGGTGATCAAACCAAGGCGCAGCAATCCCTGTTTAATTACATTTTCTGAAGCATTATGGCAGTGATAAGCCGGCACCCCCGGAATCATAGAATCAATTGCAGCCTCCTGCGCATCCAGCACCAGTTGATAAATTTCTGCCTGTTCTTTTGTGAAGGTTCCATTTACCGGAAAAGTACGGGTAATATCAGCACCATAATAATTATATTCAGCACCCACATCCATTAACAACAGCTCGCCGGATTGCATCAGGCGGTCATTCTGCTCATAATGCAGGATTGTGGCGTTTGGGCCGGAGGCCACGATGGAAGGAAATCCATTAAAAGGGCAATCGTTAATACGAAATTGGTATTCAAGGATGGCCTGGATTTCGTATTCATACATTCCCGGTCTCACTGCTCGCATCGACTCGTTCAGTCCCGCACATGTCGCCTCGATTGCATGGCGCATCTGATCGATTTCATGCGGAGATTTTATCATCCGCATTTGATGAACGAAAGGCAGCAGATCGCGAAAAGTGTCCGGTTTGGAGCCCCAGCGTGACTTTGATGCTTCCCGCATCAGATCGTTGATTTCCGCATTTTTAAGATCATAATAGACGGTTTTACGAGGCCCGGTTAGCTCGGAAAACTTATCCTTGAGATTTTCCAGAGCATAGACCGTATCAGCTTCAAAGGTATCCTGAGCCTGAGCCGGTGTATAATGCCGGCTGCCCCACAGTGCCGCCATTCGCGAAGGGGGATCGATAAACAGTACAAACGGCGTCTCACTACCGGCCGTGAGGATCATCACTGCATCGGGTATATCGCACCCGGTTAAGTAATAAAAATCGCTGTCAGTGCGGTAGACATAGTCGACATCATTATTGCGGACATATACAGGAGTGTTCTTGAGGATTGCAATACCACCTTCCAGTTTAGATATCAGATGTTCCCGTCGCTGGCGAAATATTTCGCCATCAGAGGAGGCGAAACATGACAATGAAAGGGCGAACAGGCAAGTTCCCCATAATAATGAATTTCTGATTTTCAAACGAACCTCCCTTCGAAAATAGCTACAGTTGCAGGAAAATACGCATCTTACAGCTAAAAATAAATATTCACAGTAACGGTATATTACCTACGCCAATCACATCTTCTCAAGGAGAACAATAGATAATTCCTTCCTTCATAACAAAGACCGGCTCCCGCAAGGCAGACATGTCTTCCAGCGGATTGCTCCTGACGGCAATAATATCAGCTGCCAGATTCTTTGCAATTGCTCCGGTCAATTTGTCCACACCAAGCAGTCCGGCGGCATGCCGGGTAGCGGCAAATAAAGCATCGATCGGCAGTGACCGCCCCGATGGTGTTGCCATTAATTTCAACCAAAACATTCTTCCTTATCCTACCGGTGCTGCCATCGAACAGATCGCCTGCCTTTATATACACCTGATCTGCCTGGGCATGGGTCGTGGAATTGATAAAAGCGGATGTGAAGACGACGAACAGTATTGCAATCATCATTCTTATCTCCTGTAAAGCTGATCAATTTTGCAGAGCGGCAGATTAAAGCTGTGCATTGATAAATCTAAGCGACAATCCCAGTGATTAAAAGCTAAATCTCCGGCAAAACCGGAATACGATCCTACCCAGAAATCGGTTGTGATCCGTATATTCAGCGGCCTGATGGCGATTTGACCGGTTAAAAATCGAACCGGATTTTCATGAAACAAAGAAGATAGTTGACCGCTATGGAGGTGACCTGCCGGCCGAATATACTATTTTTCAGCAGTTGTATATCAGGGAGTGATCAAATTCAGATATAGCCAATCATGTTTTATAAATATAATCTGATGCAGGTTTATCAGCCTCGGCGAATCGGTTGCTTAGAACGGTCTTGATTGATTTTGATCGGGAATAAAAAATCAGAAAGAGGATGGCCAGGATGTAGCCATCCTCTTTAACCGATGCTAAATCTTGTTCATTTCTAATTTGGTGCATTATCCGGTGTCAATTTTACCAGCGCACCAAAACGATCTTTTGCGGCCTGAATTTTTTCTTCATTGCCATATACACAATAGGAATCCTGTTTTAAAATATCTGCGACCATATTTTCCATCGCTTTGATGTCACCGGCTGTCGTGGCAAGGACTGCATCCCTCTCCGCCTGAATTTCAGCCGGCGTGGTTTTCTCAAAAAATCTTTGTACCGCACGGTCGCCTTTTTGGGAAGGGGTAAGCGGGCGATCCATGCCGGCGATGGTACCGATGATAAACCGCGTCATGGCTGTTTCATCGGCGTCGAAGTCCCGTAGAAAACCGGGTGTGGCATCAAAATTCTCCAGAGTTTCAACCAGGTTTGGATCCCGGTATGATCCGAAAAATACCTGGCCGGTTGGTGAGAACCGGGCGAATCCGCCATATGCGCCGCCGATAACGCGAATGCGGTTCTGCAACCACTCACGGGAGAGCACCTGTTGTAAGACACGCATTTTCCCGTTGTAATTATAACCCAGCTTTTTAAAATCATAGCCCTTAATGACATATTGTACCTTAGACGCCGCCAGCAGGCCCTCATTTTTCTTTTGGGGCATGAGGTTCCAGGTCACTGTTTCTGATTTTGTCACCGGAAGGGTTGTAAGCATCTTCCCGAGGGCTTTCCTGGCACCATCCAAATCTTCCTCCGAAGCCGTGATCGCCGTAACCAGATTATTTTTACTAAACAGCAATGCGGCTGTGCGGCTAAGATTTTTGAAGATCTCGTCCTTCATTGAATCGAAATCACGTGCCAGTCGCGAGACGAACCAGTAGTATTCCATGCCGCCGGTCAATTCTTCGAACAGGCCATCCTGACTGTAGTAGGATGCCTGTCTGCGCAGGGCGTATGTAAAACCGTTGCGCTTGACATTTTCCTCGAGACGGGATTGATGACGGGTCAGGACAGCTTTGAGTCGATCATGATCCGCATAACGGGTTTTATTGATCACCTCCGCCATCAGTTCATACATTTTTGACACTTTGCCGGGCATCGCCTTTGATGATATGACGAGTTTTGGCATGAACTGTTTATCGTCCCAGTTCACCAGATAGGAGTTTAACTCGGCCGAAAAACCACCGGTGTGGATATTGAGTTCGTTATCCAATTCACCATAGCTGTATTTTTCAGTGTTCATACTGCCCAGCAATTCAGCAAGCAGTGCGGCATAGGGAATAAGTTCTTTGGGAAGTACACGTGTATCGAAATATATTTTTCCATAGACAACACGATTGGTAAAATCCTGATAAACGAGCAGAGGTACATCACCGATTTTCTGTTCAGCAAGGGCATACCATTCAGCTTCGGGATTGATATCACTCAGGTTGAGCAAAGGAATAGTGGCCAGATTTTCCGGTGTATCTTCGCGCTTCTGATTGGCGATCAGTTCTTCGGTCTCCTGCACCAGCTTATCGATCTCCTGTGCACTCAAGGATTTCTTGAACGTAGCCAGTTCGGCTTCTGTTTTATCGTTTAATTCACCTTCGAGGCCCGGTTTCGGTTCAAGTGCCAGGATCAGCGTATGCGGGTTGTTGAGTAATCTTGATTTGATTATTTGTTCCAGGTAATCGCTTTCCAGCGCTTTTTTGACCTCCGTCAGGGGTTTCTCGTATTCCAGGCTTAAGAAGGGATCACCGGCAAAAAACCAGCCGCTGAGTGCACGCCTTGCATAGGTAAGGCCTTTCTGGGCATCATTACCTTCGCGGAGACGAAACTCCATGCGGTTGATCACCCCTTCGACCATTTTTTTATCAAGCCCGTTTTCGGCGCTAACCTGAAGCGTTTTGTATACGATCTCAGTGAATTTATCCAGCTCGTCCGTATTGGCATTTTGCACCATGATCTGAAAGATATTCTGTTTGACATCATCCAGTGCCGCACGCACATCACGACCGATACCGGCCTCCTGTAATGCCAGCCGGATCGGCCCGGATTCATGATTTACCAGAACATCGGTCAGTATATCAAGAGCCATGACAAGCGCCCGATCGGTATTCTTGCCGGTCACAATACTGATCGTAAGATAGGATTGATGGTCGGTGTCAGTCCCTTCGGCCACAGCATACGGGGCGATGATCTTTTTCATTGCCGGAAAAGCTTGCTGGAGCGGAATTTCTATTATTTTGTCCGAAAGATCATAGGTGTTCAAATATTTGCCATCGATAAATTTTAGCTCGGATTCCGTATTGGCATTGCCATATAACATAATATAGCTGTTTGAAGGATGATAATATTTGCGGTGATAATTTAAAAAATCATTATAGGTAAGAGTGGGGATCGCCGCCGGATAGCCTCCGGAAGAAAAACCGTAGCCATTGTCCGGAAAAAGGTGCTTGTAAATCTGAAAGTCCAGTTCACGCATCGGGCTTGAGAAGGCACCTTTCATTTCGTTATAGACAACCCCTTTATAGACAATCGGCGATTCCTTGTCTTCCAGTTCGTGATGCCAACCCTCCTGTTTGAGAATGCGCGGATCATCATAGATGAGCGGATTAAAAACCGCATCCAGGTAGACATGCATCAGGTTGAAATAATCTTTGTCATTCATGCTGGCAACCGGGTACATCGTCCAGTCGTTGCTGGTCATTGCATTTAGAAAGGTGTTCAGCGAACCTTTTGCCAGAACATCGAATGGACTTTTAACCGGGAAATTTTTGGATCCATTCAGCACTGCATGTTCCATGATATGGGGTGTACCGGCATCTGATTCAGAGATGGTTTTGAAAGCGATGCTGAATGTCTTATTGGCATCATCGGCAAGAATTTTAACCAGTCGCGCACCGCTTTTCACGTGTTGAAAATAAAGGCATTCGGCATTTACCTCTTTTACAAACCGTTTTTCGAGCAGTTTAAATCCGTGATAAACCTGCCCTGTATCGAAACCGGCAAAAGACTGAATTGTGAATCCAAGCACCATGAGCATCACCACCAACAAGGTTTGTTTTTCTGAAAATTGCATGTAATCCCTCCTGAATCGGTTAATAATACGATACGTTAGTTCATGATCTTGTGATCTTCCAGTTTCACCAAAACGAAACCGGATTATATAGGCAATTCCGGTGCAAAAGCACAGGAATATAAATTCGTATTTTTAACGCTTGTGTATTCCTGAGGTGCAATTGACTGCATCCGGGCAGGCTGATCAATCAAGCCGGATACAGCAGTCAAGTTTTACAGAAATTACGCAAATTTCAAATGAAAGTTCGATAAATTTCATGCAAAATTTGTTTGTATTGTAAAAATTATTAAGCTAATCAGCCTATGAATATTCTAAGATCCCCAGGAAAGCCTGTATAAGTCGCGAGAAGTGAATAAATCGGATCAGTTAAACATGAATGATATTGCCCATGCACCAGATTACAGCCGTCGCTGGCATATTCTTGCGGCCACCGGCATGGGTGTCTTTCTGGCCACCATTGATGCCAGTATTGTCAATGTGGCACTGCCGACCCTGGTCCGTGCCTTCGATACGCGCTTTGCGGTGATCCAATGGGTGCCGCTGGCGTATATGCTGACAGTTGCAACCCTTATTCTCAGTATGGGGCGACTCGGAGATCTGCGGGGCAAAAAGAAGATATATCTTTATGGAATGGTAATATTTACCGTCGGATCGATAGCATGTGGCTTATCCCAAACAGTATACATGCTGATCCTTTTTCGTGTGTTTCAGGCGGTCGGAGCCGCTATGATGGCATCACTGGGAACAGCAATCGTTACAGAGGCATTTCCGGCATCGGAAAGAGGGCGGGCATTGGGAACAATCGGCGGAATTGTCTCCATCGGTATTATCACTGGTCCTGCGCTGGGGGGATTGTTGGTTGACGCTCTTTCCTGGCACTGGATCTTTTTCGTCAATATACCGGTCGGTATCGCCGGACTCTGGATGGTCAACCGGTATCTGCCGGAAACAAAGTCGGCAGCAATACAAAATTTCGATTTTTCAGGTGCCGGCCTCATGTTCGTGAGTGTGACAACATTCCTGTCCGCTCTGACCCTGGGACAAAGCCGGGGATTCAGAGATAATATGGTAATCCTTCTGTTTATTATATGGCTACTTTCATTTTTTATATTTATGCGGGTCGAATTAAAGGTAAAATCCCCGATGATCGATCTGCGGTTGTTTCGCAACCGCCTTTTCAGTTTGAATCTGATGACCGGCTTTTTTTCGTTTGTCTCAACCGCCGGTGTGGTTTTATTAATGCCCTTTTATCTTGAGAATGTGCTCGGATATAATCCGCATCAGGTAGGCTTGTTACTGGCAGTCGTTCCGGTTTCAGCCGGTATTGCCAGTCCACTGGCCGGTATACTTTCCGATCGCGTCGGCAGCAGGCCGGTTGCGACAATTGGATTAATGGTGCTCCTGATCGGATTTTATGGCCTGACCACCCTGACCGATCAGACTACGGCTCTGGGATACATTCTGCGTTTTATTCCCGTAGGACTGGGGCTGGGCATCTTTCAATCTCCGAACAATAGTGCTATTATGGGTGCGGCTCCAAGAGATCGGCTGGGAACAGTATCCGGATTACTTTCAATCACCAGAACGCTTGGGCAGACCTCAGGCATTGCTGCACTCGGGGCATTCTGGGCAGCAAGAGTAGCCTATTATTACGGTTTACATGCCCATACCAATCCAACCAGAACCGATATTGGGGCACAGGTAAGCGGTCTTCAGGATACCCTCTCGGCAATCACCCTAGTTATCGCCTTCGCCCTGGTTTCGAACTTTATCGCCATGGTTGTACTTTGGATGCGTGGGAAAAATTAAAATCATGATTGTCCAGCAAAATTATTTTACGGCTATATATTGAGGGTACAGTTAAAAAAATATGTTTCGCTTCCGGCTGCATTGGATTAGACTGTATTCTGCCGAGCGCAGGACGTCGTCCAGGCAGGTGGAATCGTGGAGATGGTGATGCATCATAACCACGATAAAGCTACAACGAAAAAGAAAATTCGGGCGGGAGAAGACTATTCTTTTTCAGATAATTTAAGGAGAGAGGAGTATATATGAAGCAGCGTGTATTCAGCCCAGCAATTATTATTGTGAGTACGATGATAATGCTCACTTCGATATATTTCAACTGTTCACCGGCGTCGAAAACAAAACGTCCGAATATTCTATTTATTGCCGTTGATGACCTGCGCCCGGAACTCGGGTGCTATGGAGAGACATATGTAATAAGTCCTAATATCGACCGAATTGCCCAATCCGGTATTGTATTTAACCAGGCCTTCTGCCAGTCGGCCGTATGCAATCCATCCAGAGCGAGTTTGCTGACCGGCCTTCGTCCTGATTCCATCCGCGTATGGGACTTGCGCACGGATTTCCGTGATATAGTTCCCGATGTCGTTACTTTGCCGCAATATTTCAAGAATAATGGTTATCATACCGCAGCGATCGGAAAAATCTATCACAACACGATTCCTGATCCGCTGTCCTGGAGTGAATCCAAACTGCATATTACGGGCTATCCTTTCGATCCCGATGCGGTTTATCGTGATCCTGAAATTATCGAAGAACTGGAAAAGCGAAAGAAGGAGATAACTGCTGCCGGAAATGCGTCACGCCATATTGATCGTCTCGGAGAATGGTACCTGAAGGCCACCGCCACCGAATGCGTAGATCTGCCCGACGAGGCTTATTATGACGGGGCGCAGACCGATCTGGCGCTTAGAAAACTGGATTCGCTGGCATCGGGTGAAAAACCATTTTTTTTCGCGATCGGTTATTATCGACCGCATCTGCCGTTTAACGCCCCCAAAAAATACTGGGATATGTATGACCGCAGTAAAGTGCCGCTCGCCGAAAATGATTATATGCCTGAAAATGCACCCCTCATGGCAATCAACAATTTACGCGAATTACGCGGCTATTCCGATTTCAGGCATGTTCTTCATCCGGCGGAAGGCAAACTTTCGGAGGCCGAGGCGCGATTGCTTAAGCATGGCTATCTGGCTTCGGTAACATACATTGATGCCCAGATTGGAAAATTACTCGATGGACTCGATCGCATGGGTTTGATGGGAAACACAATTATCGTATTATGGGGTGATCATGGCTGGAAACTTGGCGAACACAACAGCTGGTGTAAAATGACCAATTATGAGATCGACACCCGCGTGCCGCTGATCATCAGTGCGCCGGCGCTGAAAAGCAAACATATCCTATGCAACGGAATGGTGGAATTTGTGGATATTTATCCGACCCTCTGTGACCTGGCCGGTCTACAGATTCCTGACCGGCTCGAAGGAATCTCCATGGTACCTTTGATGCAAAGTCCAGAGTTACCCTGGAAAAAAGCGGTATTCAGTCAGTTCCTGCGTGAAGGTATATGGATGGCGCCCGACGGCATTCCCTATATGGGGTATTCGATCAGAACAGAGCGGTACCGGTATGTAAAATGGGTAAACTGGATGACAGGTAAACCGGTTGCCGAAGAGTTATATGATCATGCGCTTGATCCGGATGAAAATTTTAATCTCGCTATCCAACCTGAATACAGGATTTTGCTCAATGATATGTCGGATAGAATGGCAGCCGGCTGGATGGCGGCACTGCCGGATTGAACTTTTCAACGGGGTGCCCGGGTCGCGAATGGCCACAATATTGATTGCGATTTGCGCCTTCTTCCGGCAGCAAAGCGGTTGACAATATATTCACTGAACATAGAAGAAAATATTTCCGGTTTTTTCTTCCCGGATTTTACATATCCGGCTTTTTCCAGGCTTTTCACCAGGTAAGTTTTTGAGGGGGGTATCTTTTTATTCTCGCACAGGTCAAGGATAACCTCCTTCTGATCATCATCGACCGTTTCCCAGATCTGCTGAAAATGCACCTTTGCTTCGTCCAGAAAATCTTCTCTGACCATTTCCAGCAGCTGCCGCTGATTTGTAGTTCCGTCTTTTATTTTCTCGAACAGCGCCGCGCAGGCCATCTGAATAAAAAAAGGATAATAGCCGGCGATATCCAGGATAAAATCGATATAATCAGACAAAGAATGTCCCAGCTTTTCTGCCGGCCCGCTGATCAATGCAACCGCCTCCGTATGATTGAACTGACCAAGGGTAAGGTTGGAAAATATATTGAAAAAAGGGGAATCGGAAATTTCCTTACTATGGCATAGTGTCTGCAGATTCCGGCCCGAAGAGACGATATAAGCCACATTATAATTGTTCGCGATGGAACGGCAGAATGAGTAAAATTCACTGCCAAAATTTTTATTTTTAGTAATCAGCTCAAACTCATCAAACAACATAATTAATTTTAGACCCAGGGCATCAAAAGTTGAGACGATCTTTTTAAATCCTTCATAATCTGGTTCTACCCCAAGTTCCAGCTTGTGATTAAATGCATCCTGAAGTGCATTATACAGTATTTCGAAGAATTCTCTGATCTTAATTCCGCGGCGCTCCTGAAAATCAATAAATATAAAAATGAATTCATCGGGATTTTTGAGGTATTTTTCTCTGTTGATCGGGTGATTGACATAGTTGAGCAGCGACGATTTGCCAATCCGCCGTTCACCGACGAG